>Ga0187867_10000385_pt1 | contig 39422 bp, 33 predicted proteins | sample June2016WEW_13_1_FD_132976 | JGI IMG/M metagenome (GOLD analysis project Ga0187867, IMG submission 132976) | Peatland microbial communities from SPRUCE experiment site at the Marcell Experimental Forest, Minnesota, USA - June2016WEW_13_10 | ecosystem: Environmental > Terrestrial > Soil >... | reverse complement strand
CAGCCCGCCCAGAACCAGAAGGAGGGCCATGAAGGGCTTGCACTGCCCCAACCGTCTGTGTAAGGGTGGCTCAGTTGCGAGTGGTTCGCATTTGCACAGCAGGAAACGGCCGCATGTTCGTCAGTATGATCATTGTCTTCCGCGAGGTCATGGAGGCAGGCCTGATCGTCGGGATCGTCCTGGCGGCTACCAAAGGGGTCGTCCGGCGCGGCCGCTGGATCACGGGCGGGATCGCGGCCGGAGTGGCCGGAGCCACAACGGTAGCGCTGTTTGCGACCACGTTGTTTGAGGCGTTCCAGGGTGCCGGCCAGGAAGTCTTCACCGCGGCCATCCTGGGCTTTGCCGTGGTAATGCTGACCTGGCATGTCGGTTGGATGGCGCATCACGGACGCGAAATGGCCGCTGAAATGCGCAAGGTGGGGGAGGCGGTGCGGCTCGGCCAACGCTCGCTTGCGGCGCTGGCAGCTGTCGTCGCCGTCGCAGTGATGCGCGAGGGGTCCGAGGTCGTGTTGTTCCTGTTTGGCATCGCCGCCGGGTCAGACACGACGCCGTTGTCACTTGCTGTCGGCGGTGCCCTAGGACTGGCGCTCGCCAGCGCGGTTTCCTGGTTGCTGTATCGCGGACTGGTGATCATTCCGCTGCATCGGCTGTTCACTGTGACGAATGCGCTGATTGCTCTGCTCGCTGCCGGCATGGCGGGCCAGGCTGCAGCGACGTTGCATTCCGCCGATCTGCTGCCGGGCTGGGGCGACCAATTGTGGAACACCAGCGCCATCCTGTCCGATGACAGTTTCCTTGGCCGGAGCCTGCATGCGATGGTTGGCTATTCCGCGCGACCGTGCGGTATCCAGTTGGCGGCCTGGCTCGCGACGTTGGCGATGATAATGACGCTGTCTCGTGTCGTCGGCCGGCCGAAGCGCGATCGATTAGTGCGCCCGCTGGCCGCCACTGTGCTGATGGTCGGATTGCTGGCCGGCGGAACGCAGGCCCGCGCCGACGAAGTAGTGCAGTTGGCCTTCACGCAACATCGCTTTGTGCCGGACCACCTTACGGTGCCGGCGAATGTTAAATTCCGGGTGATGGTAAAGAACAACGACGATACCGCCGATGAGTTCGAGAGCGTCGACCTCAACCGCGAGAAACTGGTTCCGCCGGGTCAGACCATCACCGTGTTTCTCGGTCCGTTATCACCCGGCCAATACAAGTTCTTTGGCGACTTCCATCAGGATACCGCGCAAGGCGTGATGGTGGCGAAATGACCCAGCAAAAATTCGTGCTGGCCGCGGCGCTGGTCATGCTGGCGCCGGTGGGGGCCCGCGCCGACTATCATGTGGTTTCGCCGTACGAAATCGATCTCGGCGAACTTGAAATTGAGCACAACGGCGATGCGGTGTTTGATCGCCGGCCGTTTCAGACCGGGGCAACGAGTTATACCACCGAACTCGGCACCGGACTGACCTCCTGGTGGCATAGCGAACTGGAACTCGGTTTCGACCGCGCGCCCGGCAACAATGAACCAACGCTGCTGACCCAGGCGGTGTGGGAAAACATGATCCAACTCACCGAGCCCGGTGAACAGTTCGCCGATGTCGGGTTTTACTTCGAGTATGGCCAATCGACCACGACGAGCCATAACGCCGCACCCAATGAGATCACGTTCGGCCCGGTGATCGCCAAAGACATCGGCCGGACCACGCATACGATCAATTTGTTTTTCACCCGGCAGTTGGGGCCGGACCAGACCAGTCAGGGCCTCGATTTCAGCTACGCATGGCAGAGCCGCTGGAACATCTGGACTCCATTGTCGCCGGCGATCGAGATTTATGGCGATACCGGCACGCTTGGAAGCGTACCACGGTTGTCGCAACAGCAACTGCTTGCCGGCCCGGTTGGGGTTGGGCTGCTGCGACTGAACGACCTTGGCCTCGGCCATGCGGGCAATTTGAAATACGAAATCGGTTGGCTGTTCGGTACGACGCCGGCTACCGCTCGCGGCACGTTGCGTTGGCGGCTGGAGGTGGAAATTCCGTTCTGACCCACGCGCAGGTCGACGGCGCCCGAACGCGGGTGGCCCGGTGGCACTGAAGGTGGAGTGGACAGTTTTCGAGGTCGTCTCACGGCGCATTTCCAGAACCACTGCGGCCACTCGTGCCATGGCAGGTCCGCGGGCCATGCACGCAGGAAACATCACGAATGGAAGGGGATCAACCCCAACATCGTTTCGGGAGGTGATGGCGAACCCGAGGCAAGTGGACCAACCGTCACGGCCGCCGTCACGTGCGCCGAACCAGAGGCAAACGTGACGCTGAACATGTCCTCCGCCATAACGTTCTGAGCGTCGGTCGCGAGCACCAGCAGCCCGATCGTTCCGCTTGCGTTGGCTGGAACAGCACCGGAAAACGTGTCGGTGCTCGCAATGAAGTGCAACCACGAAGTCACATTCGGACCGCTGACCTCATAGGCCGCGAAACTCATTTTCAGTCCCAGCGCGTCGGTAAAAGTGTTCGAGGACAACACCAAAGTCGCGTTCTGAGCGTCGGTCCAGATCTGGTTCGGCGTCGGATTGGACACCGTGATCCCGGGCCTCGGGGCTGGTGTCGGTTGAATACTGGCCGCGAAACTCTCCGATGCAGCGAGGCCGCTGCTGTCTGTCGCCGTCACCTTGATGCTCAGGCTTTGGGCCGTCGTTGGCGCGGTGCCGCTGAACGTCTCGGTCGTCGCAATAAAGCTGAGCCAGCCCGGTAAGGCCTGTCCATTGGTCTGTGTGGCCGTGTAAGTGAGTTTCTGGCCTTGCGGATCGGTGAAGCTGTTGACAGGCAGCATCAGGGAAACCGCCTTGCCCTCGGTCCAGGTCTGGTTCGGCGTCTGCGCCGTCACCAGCGGCGCACCCAATATGGTGATCGAGAATGCGTCAGTTGCGGACAAATGGCTGGTATCCGTCGCGGTCACTACGATACTCAGGGTTTGCGCGGTGGTTGGTGCCGTGCCGCTGAACGTGTCGCTCACCGCATTGAACGCCAGCCAGGATGGCAGCGCCTGGCCGTTCGCCAGTTGGGCGCTATAGCTCAGCGCCTGACCCTGCGGATCGGTGAAGGTCAGCGCCAGGGAGATCGCCTTGCCGCCGGTCCACGTCTGGGCTGGAATTTGCGCCCTCAACACCGGGGCCGATACAGTCTGTCCCGCGACCGCAACGTTCAGCGCCGTCCAATCGCCCCAGTAGGTGCCATTGTAGGCGCGCACATCCAGCGTATCAGTCGTTGCGGCCGAGCCTGCGAGCAACGAAATCGAGGCCAGCGACGCGGCCGGCAAAGCCGACGCAGCGGAATGGTCGCCATAATCAAGGCCGTTGAGCACCAGGAAATCGCTGGTTGCCGTGTCATAAACCTGCCACTCCGTGATCGTCTTGTTCGCCGGGTCCGTCGCAGTGAACAGCGATACCAGCGACAGTGAGGCATGGAACGCGAGACTGCAGGATCCGGTCGTATCGGCGACGACCGGTGTGTCCAACTCATAAATGACGACCGATGCGGCCGAGACCCCCGCCCACTCCTGCGAAGCCAGGTGCGGTGCCGCGATGATGATATCGCTCGATGAGCCGTCATTGGCCGGGTTCGTGATCTGACCGCTGCCACTTTCAAATGTTGCATTGTCTACCAACATCGCCGAGGCACCGGAGCCGGCCACGCAGGTCGTAATGTGACCGCCTCCGCCCGGCGTGCCGATGACGATGATCTCTCCCTCGTGAACCAGGGATTGCCAGTTGCCTGACTGGCCTGCCGGGCCGTTGAAAGCGACGATCCATTCGCCGTTCGCCACACCCGTCAAACCAATTGCCGTGCTCTGCACCGGCAGCGAAGCGCCCGCGTCGGCGGCGACTGTGCTCGCTAAAACCCAGCAGCCGTCCATATTCCATGCCTGGCCAACAAACCCATCTGCCACCGCCGCGATGGAATCCGGTGTTGCCTGGGCTGGTACACTCCCGGTGGCCTTCGGCAGCGTCACGACCGTGGCGCTGCCCAGATAACCCGAGGCATCAACCTGCATCATGCTGTAAGCGCTGGAGGCGTAGGCGGCGGCCTGGCTTAGACTGTTGGTGCCGAACAACGACAGATTGGTCACGTCATTCAGGCTGCCTGACGAAATGTAGGTCAGTTGATCGAAGTAACCATAAGTACTGTTGTAGTACCGCCCAGTGGACGGTTGGTAAGTGAATACGATGCCGGCTCCTCGCGCGTCACCGCCAAGGCTGCTGAGGCTCAACGTATGACCGTTGCCGGTCAGCGTGCCGGTCGCACCGCTGGCACCAGCGGTATATTCGTTCCGGTCAAGCAGGGTCAGCACGAGATACGTCGGATCATTGCTTCCGGCGGTCACAGCGAACATTTGTGACAGACCGATTGCCGCCGAGGTAGGATCGACGAACGCACTCTTGTTTTGGATGATCGACATCGTTGACCTCGCGAAGGCAGCGAGTGGGCGTGCCAAAGCAGAGTGCTCAGGACACACGTTCACCGATACAGTGTTGTTCGTTAAAGAGCCGGATTGGATTTGCCAGGCGGCGTGCAGCGGCTCGACTCGACTGCGACGGACCATACTGCGGAAGGTTTAACGAACCGTTAAGAGAACGGACCGGAAACGCATGATTCTACCGAATCGACGATCGGCGCGATGGCGATCCGGGTGGGTTTGTCTGCCGTGCCGGACGACCTACGCAATCCGGCGTCCTCGATATCCGCCGTTCGTTCGATGGCGAAGCCCCCCGCGAACCGGCCCGAGCATTGCGCTCACCGTTTGGATGTCTACGGAGGGCGCCAGTTGCGCTTCGGTCAACCCAGTTCTTCCGGGATCGCCGCCCATCGATTTTCTCGCAACCATGCACCGACGGCCGGATCGGCAGTGAGTACGCAGAACGGGATCGCCAGAACCAAACCACTCGCGAATGGCACTGCCCACAGCACGGCCGGCCAGCCGGCCTGGGCGAAGCAAGTGAACACCATACAACCCAATATGGTTTGTGGCCACAGCAACTGGGCGGCCTCAGACCAGGAGACTCCGCGGTCGGAGCGATTCTGTGGTGTCCACCCTGCACGGAAGCCAAGCGCAATCCGGATCGTGGCGATCGTCTTGGCCAGGACGTTGATTGCGTCCAACCACAGCGTGAACACGGTCTCCAGCAGCATACCGATCAGCAGACGGCCCGTTCCACCATAACGCGTGCGTTTCGAACGCGCCAGCAACAGCTCCAGATAGGCCAGAAGCTTTGGGGCGTAGAGTGCGCCAGCCCAGATCAGCGTCGCAGCCAAAGCGGGTCGGAACGGAAACGGCGAAACCGCGTCGGTCGCTGCGGCCCAGGCGGCAGCGAGCAGAAATGAGATATAGAACGGCGTGGTGCCGAACAGCAGCATCGCCTGGATCAGTTGCCATCGCCCCATCGGGCGCAATCCTGGCATGGTCAGCAAATGCCGGTATTCGAAATTGCCCGCCAGCCAGCGCAGTTCGCGTCGCATGAACTCGGGCAGCGCGGGAGGATTGGCCTCGTACGAACCGTCCTCCTCGGCCAGCAGGCGGATTTTCCAACCGGCGCCGCGCAGCATCGCTGCCTCGACCTGGTCATGGGAGAGGATGGGTTCGCCTGGCGGCAGCAAAGGCAGCTTACAGTGGTTTCGGAATGGCGCGATCCGGATGAGGGCGTTGTGGCCCCAGTAAACGCAGGCGTCATCCTGCCACCAGGAGAGCGCGGTTGCCCAGGTGCGCATGCCCGCACGCATGCCGAACTGGAAGAGGCGGGGAAAGGCCGAGGATGCTGGCAGTCCGACCGTCAGGTGTTGGACAATGCCAAGGGACGGGTCGTCGCGCATGGCAGTTGCCAGCCGCAGGACCGCTTCCGGCGTCATCTCGGAATCGGCGTCCAGGATCAGCATCAGATCATAGCCGTCGGCGTGGTGCTCCAGGAATTCCATCACGTTGCCGGCCTTGAAGCCAATGTTCTGCCGCCGCCGCCGGTAGCGGATACGAGCCGGATTGGGGTCGTTCGCCTGGAACGATGCCATCGCCATTTCTTCGGCCTCCGCCGCCGCCGGATCGTTGGTATCGGACAGCACGAACAGAGCGAATGCCCGTCCTGCCCTGGTCCTGTCCAACCCGTCCAGCAGGCGGCGAATGGGCGGCAAAACGAGGTCCATGTCCTCGTTCCGCACGGTAACGGCGATGGCGGTGCAAGGCAGCGGACCATGGATCGTCACCGGCGGCGGTGCCGCTGGGCGCCGCAGCCTCAGGGCAAAGCCGATCAGCCCGTTGGCGGCGCAAAATCCAACCCAGGGCGCAGCACCGAGGCAACTCGCCAGCATCACGGCTTTTGCGACTGTCCAGCCACCGGGCGCCAACGTCCGGAGCATGGCAACTGCGAGACACAGGCAGACCAGCAGCACGATTGCGCAGACGGCGAGAACGCGAAGGCGCATGCGCGGTTACACCGGGACAGCGGTGCGGTAAGACCGACACAAACCCATCACGATGCCACCATGATCTGCGCTTGCCCCATTGCATGGCGGCAACGGGGGGCCGCACCTGCCCGCGCCCCTGTTACTGCCACACGAGGGACTTGCACCAGTGACCGTTCCCACCAGAGGAAACGTACTATATCAGGGGCCTTGGAACGCCTGAACTCCATGATCGGCGCGTCCCTTGATAAACTCCATTGGTTCCGCTTCCGGGACCGCCATCCACCGGCAAGGCTTCTCGTGACCGATCTGCAACCCGCCCGCGGCACCCACGATCTGATCGGCCCAGACCAGCGCCGGCATCACCATGTGGTGGAAACGGCCCGGCGTGTTGCCGCCTGCTATGGCTTCGAGGAATGGATCACACCAATCTTCGAGGATACCCGCGTGTTTTCCCGCACCCTGGGCGAGACCTCCGACGTCGTGACCAAGGAAATGTACACGTTCGACGATCGCGGCGGCGATTCCATTACGCTTCGCCCGGAAGCCACCGCCGGCATATGCCGCGCTTTGGTCACCAACGGCCTGACCCAGTCGCTGCCGCAGAAAGTCTTCGTGGCTGGTCCGATGTTTCGCTACGAGCGGCCACAGAAGGGCCGCTACCGCCAGTTCCACCAGATCGACATCGAGCTGATTGGCCCATCCGAACCGCTCGCCGACGCCGAGGTGATCGCCTGCGGCTGGGACATCTTGAAAGCGCTTGGCGTGCACGCCAACACGGTCCTGGAACTGAACACGTTGGGCGACGCGGCCAGCCGGGCGACGTATCGGGAGGCGCTGGTCGCGTATTTCACAGCGAACCAGGCGCAGCTGTCGAAGGACAGCCTGGTGCGGCTGGAGCGCAATCCGATGCGTATCCTGGACAGCAAGGATGAGCGGGAGCGTGAACTGATCGCCGGGGCGCCGAAGATTTGGCCGTATCTGTCAGCTGAGGCGGCGGGGTTTTACGGCAAGGTGCAGGAACACCTGGCCCGGTTTGGCGTGCCGTTCCGGGAAAACCCCGGCATCGTCCGCGGCCTGGATTACTACGGCCATACCGCTTTCGAGTTCGTCACCTCGCAGCTTGGCGCGCAAGGCACAGTCATGGCGGGCGGGCGGTACGATGGGCTGGTCAGCGAAATGGGCGGTCCGGCAACGCCCGCGGTCGGTCTGGCGGCGGGGGTGGAACGGCTGGCGATGTTGCTCGAGGCGTTGCCACCCACAGCCGCGCCAGTCGCCGTAGTTCCAATCGGCGAGGCGGCCGAGGCCGTCGCGATCGGCATCCTGCAGTCGCTCCGCGCGGCCGGCATCCGCGCCGAGATGGCGTATCGCGGCAACCTCCGCCGCCGGATGGAGCGGGCCAATCGCATCGAGGCGCGTGCTGCCGTCATCCTCGGCGCCGACGATCTGGCTCTGGGCGTCGCGCAGGTGAAGGATTTGCGCACCGGTGTACAGGAGGCGGTGAAGCTGCCGGACATCGCCGCCCATCTGACATGAATTTGGCACTGAAACTCGATCGGATCGCCGCTCGCGCCGACGAGTTGCGCGCGATGCTGTCAGAGGGGCTATCCGGCGAGACTTATGTTAAAGCCTCCAAGGAGCTGTCCGAAATTGAGCCGGTGGTCGCCCGCATTGGCGAATTGCGCGAGGCGGAGCGCGCCAGGGAAGAAGCCAGTTCGCTGCTGGATGATCCCGAGATGCGGGAACTCGCCGAGGCGGAACTGGACGAGCTGAAGAACAAAATACCGGCGCTGGCACACGAAATCCAATTGGCGCTGCTGCCGAAGGATGAGGCGGACGCCCGCTCAGCGATCCTGGAAATCCGACCTGCGGCGGGGGGTGACGAAGCGGGGCTGTTCGCGGCCGAGCTGTTTGCGATGTACCAGAAATATTCAGAGGGCCACGGCTGGCGCTTTGAAATTCTCGAGTACTCGGATACCGGTCTGGGCGGTTTGAAGGATGCCAGTGCGGAAATTACCGGCCGTAACGTGTTTGCGCGGTTGAAGTACGAGTCCGGCGTACACCGCGTGCAGCGGGTGCCGGCGACTGAAAGTCAGGGACGTATCCACACCTCGACGGTTACAGTCGCCGTGTTGCCGGAGGCAGAGGAGGTCGATGTGCAAATCGACGAGGGCGATTTGCGGGTCGATGTTTACCGTGCCTCGGGGGCCGGCGGGCAGCACGTCAACAAAACCGAAAGTGCTGTGCGGATCACGCATTTGCCCACTGGCATCGTGGTGACAATGCAGGAAGAGAAGAGCCAGCATAAGAACCGCGCCAAGGCGATGAAAATTTTGCGGGCGAGGATGTATGAGCAACAGCGGGCATCGTTGCATGCCACTCGCGCGGCCGACCGAAAATCTCAGGTCGGCACGGGCGATCGCAGCGAGCGCATTCGCACTTATAATTTTCCGCAGGGCCGGGTGACCGATCACCGGATCAATCTGACGCTGTACAAAATTGATCGGGTGATGATGGGCGAACTGGACGAATTCATCGACGCATTGACCGCCGAGGATCAGGCGGCGCGACTGGCGGCCCAGGAATGAGAGAACTTCAATGAGCACGCACGACCCGGTGCGGTTCGTGGCGAAGAACATGCGCCTGGACCTGGCGCTGATCGCCGGGATGATCAGGCCTGGCTCGCGCGTGCTGGATATTGGTTGCGGTGACGGTACTTTGATCGAGCGGCTGTACCAGGAGAAAGGCTGCGACGCCCGCGGCATCGAGATCGATATGGTGCAGGTGACTCAGGCGGTGGCGCACGGCTTGCCGGTGATGCATGGCGATGCGGATACTGACCTCGCGCATTATCCCGATCATGCATTCGATTACGTGGTGCTGTCGCGGACCTTGCAGGCGGTCGAGCAGCCTCGTTTGGTGCTGGCTCAGATGTTGCGGATTGGCACCCGTGCCGTGGTCAGCTTCCCTAATTTCGGTCATTGGCAATTGCGCTGGCAATTACTGTGGACCGGAAGGATGCCGATGACGCCGACCTGGTCGCGTTACTGGTACGAAACCCCGAATATCCATCCGTGCACGATCCGGGATTTTTTCGCGTTGTGCGAAGCGGAGAATTACGTGGTCGAGCAATGGCTTGCTGCTGACGACGAGGGCCGCCGCGGTCCCTGGCGGCGGGCGCCCAGGCTGGCCAATATGTTTGGCGAACAGGGGTTGTTTCTGTTGCGGCGGGCGTGAGTGATTGCGATGAGCGAAGCGAGGTGGCAACCATCCATGCGGATGGAGATGGCTTCGCTACGCGCGCAATGACAGATGACATGAACATGCGTGGAGATTGACCATGCCGGATGATGCTGCCGTGCAAATTCGTTCCCATCGCTTCTGGCCTGGCGGGCTGACCCGCGTGCCTTTCTGGGCTTACCAGGATCCGGACATTCTCGGTCTGGAACAGCGGCGTCTGTTTGAGGGGCCGGTATGGAATTATCTTTGCCTGGAAAGCGAAATTCCGCACGAAGGCGATTGGCGGACGACCTACGTTGGCACAATGCCGATTGTCGTCGTGCGCGATCAGGACGGCTCGATCGTCGCGTTCGAAAATCGCTGTGCTCATCGTGGCGCGTTAATCTGCCTGGACGACGGCGGCAACGCCAAAGAGTTTCACTGTGTCTATCACGCCTGGCGGTATGACCTGCGAGGCAATTTGCGTTCGATCGCCTTCCAGCGCGGCGTCAATGGCAAGGGCGGCATGCCGGCAGATTTCCGGATGGCCGACCACGGCCCACGCAAGCTGCGTACGTCGGTGTTGTTCGGCATCGTCTTCGGCACGCTGTCGGATGCCACACCGGATATCGAAACATTCGCCGGTCCGGAGGTAATCGACCGACTGCAGACCGCAGCGGGCGGGCGCAAATTGGAGATCATTGGCCGGTTTACGGAAGTTCTCCCGAACAACTGGAAGCTCTATGCGGAGAATGTGCGCGACACCTATCACGCCAGTCTGCTGCATCTGTTCTTCGCGACATTCAAACTCAACCGGCTGAGTCAGGGCGGTGGCACGCAGATCAACGACACCGGGAGTTGCCATGTTTCGACCACGTTGGCGCCGGATCAGGCGGTGGATCACGCGTATAACGGAATGCGTTCGGTGGATGACGACTTCCGGTTGAACGATCCGAGCCTGCTCGACGCGGTCGACGAACATGGCGATCGGGTACGGCAGCAAATCATTTCAGTGTTCCCGACGTTCGTCATGCAACGTACGCAAAACGTCATGGCAGTGCGGCACTTCTTGCCGCGCGGGTCGGACACGACCGATCTGCACTGGATCTTTCTGGGCTATGCCGATGATACGCAGGAGCTTCGCAAGCGTCGGCTGCGGCAGCTTAATCTCGCCGGTCCGGCCGGTTATGTTTCCATGGAGGACGGTTGCATCGGCGGCTTCGTCGAGCGCGGTGCCGCGGCGGCACGTGACCAGACGTCGATCCTGGAAATGGGTGGTGCAGAAGCCAAAGGTCAGGACACACGTGCGACGGAGGCCGCGATCCGGGGGTTCTGGCAATTCTGGCGCGGATTGCTGGATATCTGAATACGTTGTGTCGGACCTATACCAGGGCGGCAGGTATTAGGCCAGGACCTATCCCACCAGGCCCTGCGCAATATCCAACGCCATACGCAACAATTTATCGCTCGCCTCCGGCGTGCGGAACGCGCTGTGTGCCGACAGCGTCACATTCTCCAGGTTCGTCAATGCATGACCGGCTGGCAGCGGTTCCGTATTGAACACATCCAGAGCGGCATGCCGCAGCCGGCCCAATTGCAGTGCCTCGATCATCGCCGCCTCGTCCACGATCGCCGCCCGTGCCGTGTTCACCAGAAGTGCCCCCGGCCGGATCTTCGCGACCCGCTCCGCATTCAGAAAGTTCCGCGTCTCATCGGTCAGCAACAGATGCACCGACACGACGTCGCTCTTCGCCAACACGGTGTCGAGGTCGACGAACGTCACCCCTGCCGCAGTCCTGGGCGTTCGGTTCCACGCCAGCACCCGCATCCCCGAGCCGCCTGCGATCCGCGCCACCTCCGCCGCGATCCCGCCGAACCCGATCAGACCGATGGTTTTGCCGGTCAGTTCCAGTCCTTCGGTGCGCATCCACTGACCCTCGCGCATGCCGCGATCCATGCGCGCGATTCCCCTTGCCGCCGACCACATCAGGGCAATCGTGTGCTCGGCGACCGCAGTGTCGCCGTAGCCTTTGATGATGTGGACCGTTATGCCGAGCTCGGCGAGTTCCTCCGGGTTCATGTAGCTGCGCGCGCCGGTGCCGAGAAAAATGATGTGCTTCAGGTCGGTGCACAGTCGCATGGCGTCAGCCGGCATCTGGGTGTGGTCGTCCAGCACGAAGTCGTAGCCGGCGAGCAAAGCTGGCAGCGCCTCCGGCGGAATGGTCCCGGCCTCGTTCACCGTCACCGGCGGATCGTCCGGCCGCACCACGCGCGTGAATACCGACGCGAGGTCATCAACGGCGTCCATGAACAGGCCCTTCATACGATCCTCCCGCGGTTTCCGGCGGGAGTTTGCCTTTGCGTCCTGGCAGCGACAACCATGCTTTCGCCCAAATTGTGATAGAGAGCAGCGCCGATTCCCCGGGAGACCCGATGCCGCGTAGATCTCCGTCGCTGGCTTCTGAGCAGCGTTCGATGTCGCGACCCGCCCGGGCAGTTGGACCCACGAACGCGCGCCCGCGCCAGGCCAATGCTACGGGCCGGAAGACCCGCAGCCCGTTACTCGGACGGCTGCTACGTCTGGGTGTGATTCTGACCATATGGGGGCTCGTGGTCCTGGGCGGGATCGTGCTCTGGGCTGCTTACGATCTGCCCCGGCCTGAGACTGCGATGGATGCCGAGCGGCGGCCGGCTCTGGTGTTGCAAGACCGAAACGGCCAGACCTTCGCGACCTACGGCGATCTGGTGGGTGAACCGCTTCGCCTGAAGGACATGCCAACGGAGTTGCCCGCCGCCCTGATCGCGGTGGAGGACCACCGGTACTATCAGCATGGCGGCCTCGATTTCATCGGCCTCGCCCGTGCGGCCTGGGTCAATCTGACACACCTGCGGATCGTTCAAGGCGGCTCGACAATCACCCAGCAGGTCGCGAAAACGCTGTTCCTGACCAACGAGCGAACGTTGCGCCGGAAAATTCGCGAATTGCTGCTGACAATCTGGCTGGAGCGGACGTTCACCAAGAACGAAATTCTCGAGATTTACCTGAACCGCGTCTACCTCGGATCCGGCACATGGGGTGTGGACGCAGCTTCGCGCATGTATTTCGGCATCTCGGCCCGCAAGGTGAACTTGTGGCAGTCGGCGGTTTTGGCCGGCCTGCCGCAGGCACCATCGCGATACAATCCGCGCGCCAACCCCGCGGCGGCGACCGCGCGGGCGAAGGAGGTGCTCGCGGCAATGGTGCAGGACGGCGCGATTTCTGCTGGTAGCGCTCGGGCTGCTGCCGCGCAGATCACCTTCCCCAAAGTCACCCGCCAGGACGGCGCATGGTTTGCCGACTGGGCTTCCGATCAGGTGCAATCGGTGCTGCCTCCGGACCGCGACGCCACGGTGCGCACGACAATGGATCAGCGACTGCAAATCGCAACGGAGTCCGCGCTCTCAAGCATGTTGGAAGGCCCAGGAGCGGCGGCGAATGTGGGGCAGGGGGCCGTGGTGATGCTGGATGCGGCAAGCGGAGCCGTGCGGGTGATGGTCGGCGGCCGGGATTATCGCGACAGCAATTTCAACCGGGCGGTGAACGCGCATCGCCAACCGGGTTCGGCATTCAAGCCGTTCGTATGGCTGACGGCGCTGGAGAATGGAATGACTCCCGCCGACACGGTGATGGACGCCCCGATACGTATCGGCAACTGGCAGCCGGAGAATTTCGAGCGTGAATACCGAGGCGAGATCACTTTGGACGACGCGCTGGCGCACTCGGTCAACACCGCCTCGGTACGGCTGCTGCTGCGGTTCGGCGGAGCGAAGCCGGTGGCGGCGACGGCTGCGCGGCTGGGGATCACCAGCCCGCTGCCAAACAATGCATCTCTGGCCCTGGGGACCGGGGAAGTGGGGCTGCTGGAACTGACCGCAGCCTACGCGCCATTTTTCAACGGCGGTTACCGGGTCGTGCCATACGCCGTGGTCCCGCAGGAGCGGCCGGAGCCAGTGGTCCGGCCGGATCTGGCTGCGATGATGGCCGGCATGATGACCTCTGTCGTCGATCGCGGTACTGGTAAGGCGGCCGCAATTCCTGGGCTTGTGGTTGCGGGGAAAACCGGCACAACGTCGGATTATCGGGATGCGTGGTTCATTGGTTACGTCAACGGGATGATGATCGGGGTATGGATGGGCAATGACGACGACACGCCGATGAAAAACGTATTGGGGGGTGGACTGCCGGCGCGATTGTTTCATGACGTGGGTATGTTGGTGCGGTAGGACATCTGGGGGTAGGCTGGCGCGCGACACGTCGGGTCGCTGCTAAGTCCCTGCCGTCGTTCTCGCGTTGTCGGAATCCAGCCGGGAATTAGTGCGTCGCCGCCCCCCCGCCAAGTTGTTCGAGCAGCGGACGCATCGCGTCCAGTTCGCTCCCGAAACCACTCCAGTCCCCGGCCTTAAGGTGTGCTATTGCCTGCTCGTAATGTTCGAGTGCCGCTCGGGCTCGCGCATCGGCGCCGCCTGCTGACGTCGGTCCGGCGGTTGCCACCGGCGGGACAGAGGGCGCAGCCTGGCCGAACAACGCAGCCAGCGCCTCGGGAAGTGTGTTCTCCATCACCACACGATCGCCGTACGCCGCGATCACGCGCTTGAGTTCCGGCAACTGCCCCGACTCGGCGCGCAGGTAAAGTGGTGTCACGTAAAGGATCGAGTTCTCGATCGGGATGACCAGAAGGTTGCCACGGATCACGCGTGAGCCCATCTGGTTCCACAACGAAATTTGTTGCGAAATTTCAGTGTTCTGATTGATCCGTGCGTCGATCTGGAACGGTCCGTAAAGCAGCTTGTCCTTGGGGAACTCATAAACGATGAGCTTGCCGTACTCCGGCAAGTCGCAGCGTGCGGCGAGCCAGGCGATCATGTTCTCCCGTTGGCTTGGCACCATGGGCAACATCAGGAAGAGCTCGGCATGGGCCTCACCGGGCAGGCGCATCATGATGTAATATGGTTCCATCCTGGCGGTGTTGCCGCCATTGCCATCGGGCGCGGCCGGTTCGCGAGGGTACTGCCAAAGATCCTCGCGATTATAGAATACCTCGGGCGTGTCCATGTGATACGCGCGGTACTGCAGCGCCTGGATGTCAAACAGATCCTCAGGATAACGAATATGCGCGCGCAAATCCGGCGGCATGGCGTCCAATGGCCTGAACAACCCGGGGAAAATATGCTGATAGGTTGCAACGATCGGATCGCTGGCGTCCGCGACATAAAACATAACGGTCCCATTATAAGCGTCGATCACCACCTTGACGGAATTGCGAATGTAGTTGTCGCCATCTGCCAGGGGCTGCGCATAGGGGAACCAGTCGCTCGTGGTGTAGGCATCCTGGATCCAGAACAGTCGTCCATCGCTGACCACGATATAGGGATCGTGATCCAACTGCAGGAATGGTGCGATCTTGCGCACGCGATCCTGGATGTTGCGATGAAGCAAGATTTTGCTCTCGCCGGTAATGTATCGGCTGAGCAGGATATTGATGTCCTGGAAATACCACGCGAACAGCGTCCGCTCTGCGATGCCGCCGACCGGTATGCCGTCGGCGCCGTCATAGGTGGTGTAGGCATTATCGGCACCTTTGGGATAATCGAACTCCGGCGTGCTGCCCTTGACGATCACGTAATCACTGGGGCTTTGTCCAAAATAGATGCGCGGCTCGGTCACTGCGGGTGCATTGTCGGAGGCGACCGGCGGAATGTCTTTCAGGTAAAAATTCGGTAGCCCTTCCGTGGACTTCTGCGTGACCGGTGACATCACGACGCCGTTGCCATGGGTGAACAGCAAATGCAGGTTGACCCATGTCTGGGCGTTGGCTGACAACAGGCCTGGCGCAAGCTCGCGCGCGGCGATCGTCACCTGTTGATAGGACCCGCCGATATGGTAACGATCGATGTCGACATCGAGGAATTTGTAGTACGTGCGGATTTCCTGCAGTTGCGCGTAGGTGTCCATCAATGGCTGCCAGTCCCACAGCCGGATGTTATTCACAGTGCCTCGATTGCTCTCCAGCGACTGGAACGTCAGCCCCTGGGCTACGGGGAACGGCTTCACCTCGATTTGCCGCAACTTGTAGGCTTCCCGTGTGAGATCGATGTTGCGGCGAATATACGGTGACTCCAATTGCAGTTCGCTCGGTTTTACGTAAAACCGCTCAAACAGCGTCGGGACGACTTCGGCGAGCACGAACGACCCGCCGAACAACAGCGCCGACGCCGCGATGGCGGGACGGAAAACGCGTCGCCACACATTGGCGGCAGCGATAACGGCGGCGATGACAGCGACGCCAGTCAGCAGCCAAAGCACCGGCAGTACGACATGGACGTCGGTGTAACTGGCACCGACCACCACGCCGTTATCGTTGTACAGCAGCAGATAGCGGTCCAACACATAAGACCAGGCCTTCACCGCGAACCAGATGGCCATTAAGGCGGAGCCATGGCCGATTGCCGCCGGCGAAATGCGCCAGGGCCACCGGTCCGGGTTGATGTCGCCATGCACGAAATACACCGCGCCCGCCATCGCCGCACTCGCAGCGAGCACCAACAACATCCAGTCCTTTATCGCGATCCAGGCCGGCAACGAGAACAGGTAGAACCCGATGTCGTTGCCGAACAAAGGATCAGTCTGGCGGTACGGCGCCTGGTAGAGGAACCGCAGCGCGAGGTCCCATTGACCGGCCTCGCCGACGGCAATCAGCACGCCGACCGCAAACGATACCGCCAGAATGAGCAGGCGCCATGGTATCTGTGGCGACACCAGTCGCAACAGATCGGCTGGGGTGCCGGGTAGTACCGGCACATTGGCGCGGCGCAGGTCGAGAGACGCCGGCAGGCGCGATCGTCGCCGCCAGGTGAACCGCAGGGCCAGTGCGGCATTGCCCCAGAGCAGCAGGCTCGATACCGCGAATACCGCTACGAACAGCCCGATTTTTGCGGTGAAGACCGTCCAGAATACACCGCCATGGCCGATCGACGAGAACCACGCCCAATCGACCACGAGGCTGCTGGCGCGGCCGAGTACAATGAGACAGGCCACGATGACGGCGACCGCCACGATGACGCGTCTCGAGCGCATTTATTTCCTCCCGCCGCGGATTCTACACGGGCGAGACTGACAGCAAGGGACAGTTTTGCAAGCGGCCGGATTTCGTCCCGGTGGTGCGGCGTGTCAGGCGGCCTGACACGAACTCGGCAATCGCGTGGGGGCTCGCTGCGGCATCATTGCTTTCTCAACGATAGGTGTCCGGCGCAAATATTCCCACCGACGTCGGCCTCCAGGTTTCCCAGGTTGATCCTCCCCTTGAAAGAAACCGAGGAGGAATATCCTGCCGACGCCGCACCTGACGCGTCCACGGAGAACGAACCATCACTGGCAACCGTCGCTTGCAATGGTACAGGGCCCCATCGGTAGCGGAGCGTACTGTCCACAACCATGACTTTGACGTTGTCCTGATTGATCTTCTGACACTGGCTGCTGTTGTTGGTCTTCGTGACACGTTGGGTTCCGGCATAAACCCCGTCGTACGGGCCCATTGCCATTGCGCTGTTCGCCAGTGGCATCAGGCCCACAGCCAAGCCCAGGGCCATCAACGCTTTCGATCGTACCATGCCGGAAACCTCCCTCTTTCGGGGATTACGTATGCCTGGCCAAACCCGAGTCACGCAAGCCGACCCCACTGAACTGGAGATGTCCGGGTGAGAACGGTGTCTGGCGATTGCGCCTCGTTACGCTCACCGTCGCGTTCAACCTGAACTTGCCGGCAAAGCCCGCGATTTCAGCCCCTGATTCGCTCCAACGTCGCCTGCGTCGAGTGGCCCGGCAGCACGTCCGCGACGGTGACCTCGCCACCCCACTCGCGCACCAGATCGGCGCCGAAGCCTTCGTCGACCCCTTCCGCACCGCCAGTGATCAGCACATCCGGCCGCACCGCCCGGATCAACCGTTCAGGCGTGTCCTCATCGAACACACAGACCAGGTCGACCGACGCCAGGCTTGCGAGGACCGCCGCCCGCGCGTCCTGCGGTTGCGCCGGCCGCATCGGCCCTTTGAGCCGCCGCGAACTGCGGTCCGAGTTCAACCCAACGATCAACCGATCGCAGCCGGCGCGTCCCGCCTCCAGCAGATGCAGATGACCAGGGTGCAGCAGATCGAAACACCCACTGGTGAAACCGACACGCCAACCACGATGCCGCCATCGCTCGGCCAGCTCTGCTGCTTCCTGCAGCGACACCACTTTGCGGATCGCGCTGCGCTCCGGCGACACCGCCGCCAACAATTCGGCTTCGTGCGCCACGGCTGATCCGACCTTCCCGACCACGACTCCCGCCGCAATATTCGCCAGCCGAACAGCGACTGCGAGAGGCAACTTCGCCGCGACCCCGGCAGCCAGCGCGGCCAGCGCCGTGTCACCGCAACCGGAGGTATCGTAAACGTCCGCTGCCTCGGCCGGGAAATGCCGCACCCCGTCGGTATCGACCAATGTCATCCCGTCATTGCCTCTGGTGACCACCACGGCGCCGAACTCGAACCGCTCGAGCAGCGCCACCGCGGCCGCGACGATTGCGACCTCGGTATCCACCGGCATGCCGGTCGCGGCGGCCAGCTCAGGGCGGTTCGGCATCACGATGTCGGCGCCTCGGTAGCGCGAAAAATCAACCCCGCGCGGATCGACAATCAGCATCCGTCCGGATGATCGAGCGGCTTCCAGCAATCGCGTCGGTACGTCACCGGCCAGCACGCCCTTGCCGTAATCCGACAACACGGTCACCGAGGTCGCCGCCATGGCATCGACCGCGATCCGCACCATCCGTTCGGCCAGCCGAGGATGGATCGGATCGGTCTGCTCCCGATCGGCGCGGAACAGTTGGTGCCCTTTGGCGATGAACCTGGTCTTCTGCGTCGTGGTTCGCCCGCCTTGCACGAGCAGCCACGGCTCCACATTGGCCTGCCCGCCAATCAGCGCGGTCAACGCCGATCCCGCGACATCGTCGCCGACCACGGTGATGAACGCGCCCGCGGCACCCAGAGCGGTGAGATTGCGCAGCACGTTGCCGGCACCGCCGGGCATCTCAACCTCCCGGTCGATCGCCAGGATGGGCACAGGCGCTTCCACGCTGATGCGCGATACCTCCCCGTAAACATAGCGGTCGAGCATCACGTCGCCCACGATCAGCATATTCGTATGGGCCAGACGCTGAATGGCCGAAACGAGGTCCGGTTCGGGAGCGTCCGGTGACAGCGGACCGGCGGGAGAAATCTGGTTCATGTCTGGTCCGTGATCGGTTCGGGCGTTATTTATGTCGAAAAACCTGACAGCAAGATGTTAACCGCGAATGAAGCCGAGCCGATCCTCTTCCAGCACCAGGCAGGTTAAGACCCCTCCCATAACGGCCCCGGTATCGATTCCGATGCGATTTGACCGAACGTCGGGTTCGTGGCGCGGCGTGTGGCCGTGAACAACGATCACGTCGTGCGAATGTGTCCAGGATAAGAAAGGTTCCCTGATCCACAACATGTCATGCCTCTCCTGGCGGTTCAGCGGTACCCCGGGCCGTATGCCGGCGTGCACAAACAGGTATCCGCCATAGCGGAAGCTGGTTTTCAGCTCGCGCAGGAATGTCTGGTGCTCGGTGGGGATCAGTGTCGCCCACTCGGTCGGCGGGACCCTTCGGGTGATTTCCCAACTCAGCAGTGAATCGGCACCACCATTCGCCAGCCAGGTGTTGATGGCTTCCTTGTCGGTCCCCGGCAGAGCCTGCAGCATCATGTCCTCATGGTTGCCCATGAGGTTGACGATTTGCGTGACCGGCACCGGCGCACCGCCGCTAAGCCAGTCCACCACCTGGGCGCTGTCCAGCCCGCGATCGACGTAGTCGCCCAAATGGACCAGGACGGATATGTCCACCGGTCTGGTGGTGAGGTCTTCAGCAATTTGCTCATGCACCGCGGCGAGGCGATCCAGGCATCCATGCACATCGCCGATCGCATAAATGCGTTGGCCGGACGGCAAGCTCGCCGGGGCGGGGATGAAGTCGATCATCTGAAAGACTTAAGCAGAACTTCGTGCCGGATGCCACAATTCCGAACAACGATTTGATGTGAGCCGGCTTACGGAATACCCTCTGACAATATGTCCTCCGATGAAATGTCGTCTGGTAACAGCTCATCTGGGACCAGCCGATCAGGTCTCGGCCTCGCCGGCGAAATCTGCATTGCCCGCGCCCGCAACGCCCGCCGGGCGGCGGCCGCGTCGCGCGCCAAACCGAACAGCGCCATCACCTGCTCCGGGCGGGCCAGTACAGACATCACCAACCGTGCGGCGGCGAGCCGACCTGCGGTGTCCAGCGCGACCAGCGCGGCTGGAGGCAGTGCGCGATCGGCCGGATCACAAATCGCCCGCAACACTGCAAACGGCACGCGAGCGGCGGCCGCGACCACAGCGACGGCACCGCTTTCCATATCCACCAGAGATGCGCCGGTCTCTTGATTCAGGCGCAATTTCTCATCGGCAGACGCGACGACGCGATCCAGGCCCAAGCAAAGGTGGCCCGTCGTTCCTCCCAGTCGGTTGTTCAAAGTGGAATCGGTCGGCCACATGCGGCCGTAGGCGGCTACGGACTCGGCTACGATCAACGCACCGGCCGGCAACGTCGGGTCGAGGCCGCCGGCGAGGCCGAAACTGACGATCCCGGTCGCCCCGGCGTCGATCAGACGTTGCGCGGTGCGCGCCGCGCCCTCAGTCGTCCCGCCGCCGATCGCGACCCGCCAGCCCGACAGACGAGCCACCCTGGCTTCCGCGGCGAAACCGACCAGGAGCGCTGGAGCGCTCATTGCGGCCGCGCGATCCCCGGATCGCGCCAGGGGTTTTGCTCAGCCACGATGAACGGGTTCAGTCCAAGGCCGGGCGGCACGATCGGGGGAGCCGTGTTCCACCCAGTTGCGCTGGGAAAGCGTACAGCCACCCCCGACAGCAAACAGACCGCCATTTGGCAGCCTGTGTCACCGGTTCCTAAGAGTTCCGGCCTCTTGGAGAGGCCTGGGTGTCTGTCCCTCGTCGGCAAATCCTCAGCCAATCCAATCTGCGTGGCCAGGGAACAATGCCATGACGCGACAACTTGCGCCATGCCTTAATAACGGGGCACGACGGTGGTGCATGACCCACCCGCAGCGTCCAGACTGACTGAAAGTCTGGAAAGGCGGCCCTGGCGTCTAAGCCAGGGCCTGAGTTCTTGTGGAAATCACCCCCGAGGGGAGGGGCGGCCACGGAGGCGTTACGTTGCCGGAGACCGGCAAGACCTGTGACGCTCCGACTGTAGATCATCGGTATTCGCCGGCAGCAGAGTCGGAATCTACTCAGAACGACTGGTGCCGGCACAAGGCGTGACAGGTAAATAAGTAGTTTCCGAGGATAGACACCGCCGGGCGGTCCGCAGATGGTAGTCCCGCGCAATTTAGTTCCCCTCGAAAGAGAACCCCAACACGATTAATGTGCGGTCATTCCAGCTCTGCGGAGCAGGCACGTTTTGGTGGTTCCCTGTCTGGAGTACCCATGCAAAGTAATCTCTCGTCGGTAACAACGTGCCTTGCGAGAGCCGAACCAGAAAGCGATCTCCTGAAGGCGCTGCCAAAATTGCGAGCCTATGCCATCAGCTTGTGCCGGAGCACCGAACGCGCCGACGATCTGGTGCAAGAAGCCCTGGTAAAAGCCCTTGCAAACATCGACACGTTCGCGCCGGGTTCGAACATGATCGCGTGGCTGTATGCTATCCTGCGCAACGGTTTCTACTCGGAATTCCGCAAGCGTCGCCGTGAGGTCGAAGACGACGAAGGCCGCTGCGCCGCCCTGTTGCGAATCTTTCCGGCACAGGAGGATCATGTCTACTTACTCGACGTTCACGACGCACTGGGGCGCCTGACGCCAGAGCACCGCGAGGCGCTGATGCTCATTGTGTCCGGCCTGTCCTATGACGAGGCGGCGGTGATTTGCCGTTGCGCGGCGGGCACGGTGAAAAGCCGGGTGAGCCGGGCGAGGGACAGGCTGACTCAAATGCTCGGCGACTGCCGGCCAGGTGACGCCGGCCATAGTCCGGTTCCGGGTGGTTTACCTCAATTTGGCATTTCCATGGGCGCCGCCGCATGAAGATGAAACTTCCGCGTTTCGCCGACCGGAGGACGGGACGGCGACAACCACGGAAAGGTGCGGCGTTCCCTGGCCTTATCCAGGGCGAGCCGGTTGGATGGCCAGTTGCAACGCGTAATGCCAGCGACGGGGTGCCGGACAGACAGCTTGATAGGAAAACGCAACAAGAGCGCATTTCACTGTGTTATCCGTCATCGCTGGGTTCGATCGATCCGCCTGCACCGTGTACCTCGCGTCACCAGACAGCATGGTTAAGCTTATCCTGGTCCGCGGGCGGGCGCTGGCCTGAAGCATCACAAAGTGCGGGGGACAGCGAGCATTCACGCTGGCTGCCATGATCCTCACTGAAAATGCGGCCATCCTCTATGTGTATGATCCGGTCAGCGAACGGTAACACACGCGGGTCGTGAGTGACGACCAACACTCCACGCGCCGGATCCTTGGCGATTTGAGCCAGGATCGTCATGATGGCGAGGCCATTCTTGCTATCCAGTGCACCCGTCGGCTCGTCCGCGAGGATCGCGGCTGGATTGCCCACGAGGGCGCGGGCGATCGCGACGCGTTGTTGCTCGCCGCCACTGAGCTCGCAGGGGAGCGCGCTCTCTTTATGCGAAAGGCCAACGGTCAGTAGCACTTGCTTCGCCCTGGCGATCGCGTGCTCCGCGCGCACACCGCGTATATCCAATGCCAATCGAACATTGTCCAAGGCGGTCAAGGTTGGGAACAATCGATACGACTGAAAGATAAACCCGATATGATCGCGTCTGAGTTTGGCCAGTTCGCCCGGCCGGGCGCCCGCCGTGGCGTGGCCGTGGACACGCACCGTTCCCTCGGTGGGCGTCAGCATGCAGCCGAGTACCGAGAGCAGCGTCGTCTTGCCGCTGCCGGATGACCCCATCAGCAGGGTCAGTTCACCACCGGCGAGCGACAGATTGACGCCGTTCAAGGCCAGCACCTGACCCGCCCCCTTGCCGAGCCGTTGCACCAGTCCGACAGCCTCGATCAGCGGCTCGCTCACGGCCTGAATGCCACTGCGGGATCGATGCGCAGCACTTGCACGATGGCGGCGGTGGCCGATGTTACGCACATCAGGACCGTAAGCAGAAACAAGCCCAGAGTTAGTTCCGGAGTCATAACGATGGGCAGCGCGGTCTCGGCGGTTGATTTGACGACGATCAGGCCGATACCGGCCGCGAGAGAGAACCCGATGACCGCACTGAGCAGCGCCTGGCAAATAATCACTTTGTGAATATAGACGCTCGATGATCCGATGGCGCGCAACGTCGCGAATTCGCTCAGATGATCCTTGGTGCTGGAATAGAGCGTTTGGGCAACGATAACCGTACCGACGATGGCGCCAAGCAGTGCTCCGGCGAACAAGGCGGCACCGGCACCGGTGCCGAATAACCAGAAAGCGCTGCTGCGGCTGCGAAACTCATCCGGCGTCAGAACTTCGACTTTGGTCAGGCTCGCCAGCAATTGCTTGCGAACGTTGTCGATATTGGTGTCAGGAGCAACATGCACCAGAAGATAGGAAACCTTATTTGGTGGCGTTGCCACATACGACTGGGCGCGATCGAGTGTCGTAAAGACATAAGGTGTTGTGGTGAATGACCTTATGCCATTGGTGATCGCCGTCACCTCGGCCTTTTGCTCGCGGATTTCCGTGCTATCGCCGATCCGCGTGACCCCGAGCCGCCCGAAATAAGTCCGATCGATCGCCACCGCATGCGGTGCCGAGAGGTCGCCCAGATTGCCGGCGACGAAATTCCAGGGATGCAAACCCGGAGAACTCTCGCTTGATCCGATGATGAACACGGGTGTTGTTCCTCCGCCGGGAACTGTCCATTGGGTGAACCCGATCACGACCGGGATCGCCGCGGTGACCCCTTTCACCGACAACGCCTGAGTCCTATCACGTTCGTCCAGCAATGAAGGGTCCTCGAAGCATTTCGTTCCCTGCGGCACGATCCAAAGATCGGCGGGAGCGTGATCGATCATCGTCGTCACCATGCTTTCGAAGCTCAGGAACAGTCCGAGTTGGATGGTGACCAAAACGATGGAGAAGACAATTCCAACGACGGTGGCGGCGAACCGCAGCCGATCCTGCAACAGGTTCCGCGCCGCGAGCTTAAGGATCAACGGCATTGGGTGTTCGGTGGCACTTTGAGCAAGATTTTAACGTGCAAGGTTCGGTGGAGGAAGTTGCCGGCGATCGCGGTTACCTCTGTCCAGGAGTCTTAAATCCTTAGAAGCTGAAGGAATTCTCACCCTGGACGGTGGACTCTCACCGATGAGCCGCGAGCCGAATGGAATGAAACGCAGTGCAGCCGTCGAGGCCCAGGCGAGAAGCAACGCGCCGGCGAAGACGAGCATGCCTTTGGCGACGGCAAACAACGCCACACCGAGCAACGCGTATTGCAGCCAGACAACGAACACGTAATGCAATAAATAAATCCCGAAGGCGTTGTTCGCCAGGCTGTCGAACAGTGGCGAGCGCACCGTGCCGAAGCGCAGGCAACCCGCCGTCACGCAGAAGCAACCGCCGGCGCAGGCCAACGCGAAGCTGGTGTCAACGATGATTTGCAGACCGAGCGGCGCCGACGCCTTGTAGCTCATCGCCAATGCGGTCAGCCCCATCCAGCACACGAAGGCGGCAAGCGCGCCTGCGAGCCAAACCGGCCAGCGCCAGGCCAACATGCCGTCGGATGCGAGCAAGCCTCCCTCCAGGCCGGTTGATCCAACGCCGAGGCCGGCGAAATAAAACACCGCATAGAGCAGGGGTCGGCTGAACTGGAGCGCAAACGGCCCATGTTCACCCCAGGCCCAAGGGGTGAAGGCCACCGCGAGCGGGACATATGCCAGGGCAGATGCCGCCGCCAGGCCGGCGAAAAATCGGCCCGGGTGGGCGCCCGCCGAGGAAGACCAGCGGCCGAGCAAAGCGACCCAATGCGGAGCAAAGCGGTGCAGCAAGGCGGCAACGACGGTCAGCGCCAGCAATTGCCATAAGAACCACATTGGCCCATTGGGCCAGAACGGCAGCGCCAGGAAATGCCGCGCATAGGCGATCACGCCCGGATCGGCAGCCGTCACTCGGTAGGCCGGATACACTGCGATTGGCACCACCACGGCCAGCGCAAAACCAAACGGTACACCCAGCCGCAGGAACCGATCGGCCAGAAACTTTCCGCTGCCTTTACGTGTGAGGCTCGGCCAGGTGAACAGCGCCGAGAGGAAAAACATCAACGACATCAAATAGACGTCTTGCCATGCACAAAATATGTCGAAGCCGAACCAGCGATGGCTGTCCAGGATCGGAAAAGCGCGCCACTCGAACGGGGACTGGTCGAACGGAAACGGTGATGCACGCTGCGAGCCGAGATAGGCCAGCGCGGAATGAAAACCCACCACGATGAGGATCACCAGCGCGCGCAGATTATTCAGGGCCACGCTGGATTTTGTGCGTTTTGTTCGGCTCAGATCGCGCGGTTTCGCGAAACCGCGGGGCACACCGCCGACGCCATCATCAAACGCCGAAATGCGACCATGAGGCATCAGGTGGCCCTGTTGTATCTCCAGGATCGAACCCATATCGTCAGACAGCGCGGCGCGCGAGACTCGGAAACTACCCATAATGCCGTGTCCAGTTACAATTGGCCCATTGTTAAATTGTCTGGAGTGGCCGAGAGTTCCGGTTCGTCAGAGATTGTGGAAATAAGCGGCCGGTTCAACCGGTTTCTGACACGGACGTACCGGGCGGTATGACTCCCAACCTCTGGGCACTGCGAAAAATTATGATCACGCCACTCTGAACGGCGTTCCGAATTTTCGGGACGGGTCAGATATTGTGGTTCCACCCGTTCGGTTTTCGCGGGTTCACGCTCGCGGCTTTTCGGCAAACCTCCAGGTCATTCGGTGACAAATCAAAAACGGTCGTGGTGTTATACCGCTTTGGCTGGCACGGCCGGGATCACGATTGTCCTCGGCGTGCTGGCGAGCGCGCCCGGCAGTCCGGCCGCGGAGCCGAAAACGCAGGATCATGCTTGCACGAGTTTCACGACTGCAACCAAACAGCTTGCCATGATCGACAGTACCGGGGACAACAGTTTCCAGTGCCTCGGTCTGTCCTTGGACGGCGATACCGTAACGGCGATTCGCCTGGAGACCCATGGTATTGCGTCCGCCGGCCAGCATACGGATTTGCAACCAATCAAAATCGTGAAGTTTCCCAAAGCCGTGATGGAAAGCGGGCGTGGCGCGGTTCTCGACGGTCGTCCAGGTCATGACGCCATTGTGCTGCGCGGGCACGTCCCCACGGCGCCAGGCACCGCGGAACTGGTGATCTCATATCTCTACAACGGTATTACCGACGAGTATCGCAGTTGTAAGCTCACGCTTCGTTGGGCATCGGACTCTGGCTGGCGCCTGACGGACGGTTTCGATCAGGTCGTATCTCATATCAATATAGTAACCAGATCAATTCCCGTTGTTGGCATTATCGGTATCGCCAACCTTGAAGGCGCCTGCACCGCACATGATTGATCGGCTTGTATGCCCGACCAGGATGCCCTGTTCGCACTCGCGCTCGCTCGGACGCGGCGCATGAGCCTCCAAAACAGGTTGCTGACCTGGGCCTTGCGCCGTTGGGTCAAGCCGGATTCGCGTCGCGACCAGGGCGTCGTCGCGTCACGCGTGCGGACCGATAGGGTGCCATTTGGGGCGAAACTTGCTCCCGGCTGGCGGATTCGCGCCGAGCGAGGTGCCGCCCTCAACGGCGAATGGATCGAGCCCATCGCCCCAGATCACCCGGCGCACGGGCGATGCATCTTATACTTGCACGGTGGCGCTTATATTGCGATGTCGGCACGGACGCATCGATCCGTGACCTCGCGCCTCGCGGCCGGCGCCGATGCGCGATTGTTTGCCCTCGATTACCGTCTCGCGCCCGAGCATCCGTTTCCCGCAGCGCTCGAGGACGCGCTGGCGGCATGGCATGCGTTGAGCGCGGACACGCCATCGCAAGGCATTGCGGTGGCTGGCGATTCGGCTGGCGGCGGCCTCGCTTTGGCACTGTTGATCGCGCTTCGCGACGCGGGGGAACGGCTGCCGGCCGCCGCCGTCTTGTTTTCGCCGTGGACCGATCTTGCCGCCACGGGGAACAGCCTCATCGATAACGATGAGGCTGATCCGCTGTTTTTCGGGTCATGGGTCGCGCCGATGGCGCGGCATTATCTCGGGGATACACCGCCGACGAGCCCTCTCGCCTCCCCGGTCTATGCCGATCTGACCGGCCTTCCGCCTTTGCTGATCCAGGTCGGCGACTGCGAAGTCCTGCTGGATGATTCGCGCCGCGTGGCCGAGAACGCCAGGCGATCGGGCGTCGACGTCACGCTGGAAACCTGGCCCGGGGTGCCACACGCCTGGCAAGTCTTCGCGCCGATTCTGCCCGAGGGCCGCGCCGCGCTCCGCGATGCCAGCGCGTTCATTCGCACGAAGCTTGCGTGATGGGTGATCCAGGCCTCATCTCCAGCCACGCAATCGCCCGGGTGCGGAACGACGTCGATTGTGCATGGTCACGGCTCGCGCAACCTTGTCATGATGTCTTCATCGCCCGCGTGGACCGTCAGCCCCGGTCGCGTGAAGAGATACGCCCCAAGGACAAATACGCTATGAGGATAGCGCATGACAAAACGTCCCACCCGCTATGAAGACCTGAACGATCCGCAGGCCCGCCCGAGACACACCGGCATCGCCAGCTTCTTCCGTGCCCCCATCGCCGACAACCCGTCGGACGCCGACATCGCGCTGATCGGCGTGCCGTTCGATGGCGGCGTGACGCATCGCTCCGGCGCTCGCCATGGACCGCGTGCGGTGCGGGAGCAGTCGACTTTGCTCCGCCGCATCAATGCGGCCACCGGAGTAGCTCCGTTCGCCCATGCCAAGGTCCGCGATCTGGGCGATTGCTGGCTGGAGTTTCCCTATGAACTGACCGGCGCATTGGAAGAGATTGCGGGGTATTACCGTGCCGTGCACGATGCCGGCGCGATCCCTGTTTCGGTCGGCGGCGACCATTCGATCAGCCTGCCGATTTTGCGCGGCGTTGCCGGGCACCGGCCGGTGGGGATGGTGCATATCGACGCCCACTGCGACACCGGCGACGATTACCTGGGCTCGCGGTTCCACCATGGCGCACCGTTCCGTCGGGCCGTCGAAGAAGGGCTGCTGGACCCGCGCCGGGTGATCCAGATCGGCATTCGCGGCACCACCAACGATCCGGATATGTGGGGATTTTCTGCCGCCAGCGGCATGCGAGTGCTCGGCATCGATGAATTCACCGATCAGGGTTGGGCGTTTGCCGCTGCCGAAGCGAGGCGGGTCGTTGGCGATGGACCGACCTATCTGACGTTCGACATCGACAGCCTGGATCCGGCCGAGGCGCCCGGCACCGGCACGCCCGAGGCCGGCGGGATCACTGCCCGGGAGGCGCTGCGGCTGCTGCGAGCCCTACGCGGGATCGACTTCATCGGCGGCGACCTGGTGGAGGTGGCCCCGTCGTTCGATCCCGGCACGATCACTGCGTTCAACGGCGCCTCAATATTGTTCGAGATTTTGTGTCTGGTGGAGGAGGCGTGGCGGACCCGCGAGCGAAGTGGCGTCTGAATGTGAATGTCAGCTCTGGAAGCCGTACTCGCTTTGGGCTGCTTCTTTGGTGATGTAGCCGAGGCGAATATCGCGGCGGATCGCCTCCGGGTCGCGTTCCGCGGGTGAGCCCATCCCGCCGCCGCCCGGCATCGAAACGATCACTCGGTCCCCGGCTGGCACGATCTGCAGCCCTTTCGGGCCGAGTTCCTTGCCGGATGCCAGCTGCACCGAACCTTTCGCACCGGCGCCACCACCGTTACGGCCGCGTGCCGGATATTTGACCCGTTCAAACGACGCGAACAATCCGAACGCTGCGTCCTCGCGCGACCCAACTTCCATCACCTGACCCAGTCCGCCGCGTTGCCGTCCAGCGCCGCCGGAGTCCGGACGCAGTTCCTTGCGCCAGATGACCAGAGGCGTGATCGCTTCGGTTGCTTCCACGGGGACGTTGCGTACGCCGGACGGAAATGGCGTGGCCGACAGCCCATCCTGCTGCGGTCGTGCGCCGGCCCCGCCGGAATGAAAACTCATCGTCATGAACTGCGTGCCCGCCTTGGCGCCGATGCCGGTCAGCCCGTGGCCGGCGATCAGTTTCAGGCTCCAGAGATTGGACGTCCCCTCGGCCGGCACGCGGCCGGGAATGGCCTGGTCGAGGCAGCCATACACCACATCCGGCAACAAATGGCCCATGGTGGAGCGGGCATAGACCGCAGCGGGATATTCCGCACTGAGCACGGTGCCGGGCGGAGCCGTTACCTTCACCGCCGCCAGACTCCCGGCGTTGTTCGGCACGTGCGGCGCAATAACGCAGTTCACGCCGAAGGTTGTGTAGGCCTCGGTGTAACAAATCGGGCAGTTGATCGCGTACGACGACATGCCCGACGTGCCGGTGAAATCGACATGGATCGTATCGTCCGCAATCGTTACCCGGCCGACGATGTCGATCGGCGCTTCGTAACCATCGACGCGCATGGATGACGTCCAGGACCCCTTCGGTAGTTTCTGGATCGCCTCGGTCATCGCGCGGCGGCTGCGTTGGATGATCTCGCCGCCCAGTTGATCGATGTCATGGAGTTTGAATTCGCGCATCATGGCGACCAGCCGCCGGCCACCGATTTCGTTGCATGCGATCAACGCGTAGACGTCGCCGATCACTTGCACCGGCTCGCGCACATTGGCGCGGATCATTGCCAGCAGGTCCTCGTTCATTTCGCCGGCGCGAGCCAACCGCAGCAGTGGGATGAACAATCCCTCGTGCCAAATCTGACGGCCTTCCGGCGTCTGGCCGACGCCGCCCATGTCCACGAGATGCGCGGTACTGGCGAACAAGGCGACGATGCGCCCGTCCATGAAGGTCGGCGACACGACAACGAGATCGTACAGATGCCCGGTGCCTTTCCACGGATCGTTGGTGACATAAACGTCGCCTTCGCGCATCTGCGCCACCGGAAACACCTCGAGGAAATGCCCCACCGACCGCGCCATCGTATTGATATGCCCCGGTGTCCCGGTCACCGCCTGGGCCAACATCCGGCCTTCGCGGTCGAACACCCCGGCGGAAATGTCGCCGGCCTCACGCGACGATGTACTGAACGCGGTGCGTACCAGGGTTTGTGCCTGCTCCTCGACCACCGAGAGCAGCCGGTTCCACATGATCTGCAGTTCAATTTCGTCGATGTTTCGGCCGCTCATGCGCGGGTTCCTTCAATGATGATTTCGTGATTGGCACCAATCCAGGCGACGTGGCCGGATGGGATGACGGTCGTGGTGCCGTCCTCCAGGATCAGCGCGGGTCCCGTTACGGTAGCGCCTGGATTCAGGGTTTTCCGAGCGTGCAGCTGAGCCATAACCATTTCGCCGGTTGCTGATTCAATAAGACGGCGTGTGCCGATCGGGTCCGCCGGTCCCGTGTGGGCGGGCTGGATGGCGCGTTCTGGTCGGTCGCGGCGTTGCGCCAAAGCGAGGGTCCAGGTCACCACCTCGATTTCCAGGCGCGGAATGGTACGCCCGAATAACGCGGTATAGGTCGTATCGAAGGCCGTCCGTAACGTTTCAGGGTCGGCTTTGCCGGCCGGAAACGGCACAGCGATTTCGTGCCCTTGGCCGCGGTAGCGCATGTAAGCAGTGCGGGTTTCCTCGAGTTCGCCGATGGGTGCACCAAGCCGGACCACTGCTGCGGTCTCTTCGCGCATTTCGGCGAACATTGTGTCGATCCGTTGTTGGTCCAATGCGCCCAGGCGCACGACCAGGGTACGCACGACTTCGTATGCGATTGGCGCGTCGAGGAAACCATGCGCTGAACCAACGCCGGCATCGGGCGGAATGACGACACGTTCGATACCGAGCTTGCCGGCGAGGCGAACGGCGTGCAGCGGCGCAGCGCCCCCGAAGGCAATCAGCGTGCGGCCTGAAGTGTCCTTGCCGTTTTCGACGGCGTGCACACGCGCGGCACTGGCCATGGTTTCGTCGACGATCTCGGCAATGCCACGCGCGGCCTCAGGTTCTGTCATGTCCAGCGTGATACTTTTCGCGATGGCCGCAGCTGCCTTGTCCGGGTTGAGCGTGATTGAACCACCTGCGAAACCGTCGGGATCGATGCGGCCAAGCACGACGTCGGCATCGGTGACCGTCGCCTGGTCGCCGCCGCGATTGTAGCAGGCAGGCCCGGGATTGGAGCCGGTACTATCGGGGCCGACAACGATGCGGCGGAGCGAATCGACCCGCGCGATCGAACCACCGCCGGCACCAATCTCAACCATGTCGATGACCGGAATGCGTACCGGAATGCCGCTGCCTTTGGCGAAGCGGTAGGCGCGGGCGACTTCGAAGTGGCGGGATTGTTGCGGGGTATAATCGTCGATCAAGGTGATCTTCGCCGTCGTGCCGCCCATGTCGAATGACAATGCACGGTCGTAACCGCCACGGGCCGCGATGCGGCGGGCCAGGATGACGCCGCCGGCCGGCCCGCTTTCAACCAGGCGGACCGGAAAGCGTCGGGCCGTTTCGATCGTGCAAATGCCACCGGAGGACATCATCAACAACAGCGGACATGCCGCGCCCAAAGCGGCAAGGCCGTCTCGCATGTCGCGTAGATAGTGCGACATCAGCGGCAGCACGTAGGCATTGGCGACCGTCGTCGAGGTCCGTTCGTACTCGCGGATTTCCCGGCAAACCTCATGCGACAACGTGATCGCGAGGTCCGGTAATGCTGCAGCGACGATCGCGCGGGCACGTTCCTCATGGGACGGATTGACATAAGCGTGCAGGAAACTGATTGCCAAAGCCTCGATTTTAGCTTCGCGTAACGTTGCGATGACCGGTTGCAATCCGGCCTCATCCAACGGTAGCAGCAGCGAGCCATCCGCTGCCAGACGCTCTGCTACTTCCAGGCGTAAATCCCGGGAAACCAACGGCGCGGGCCGTTCCATATACAGATCGTATTGTTCGAACCGGTGCTCGTACGCCATTTCCAGCGAGTCCCGGAACCCGCGTGTCGTCAGCAGTGCGGTGCGCGCGCCCTTGCGCTCGATCAAAGCGTTGGTGGCCAATGTCGTGCCATGGATGACCAAATCCAATTGTGAGGCGGCGATTCCGGCCTCGGCCAGGATCAATCGTGTGCCCTCGATTACCGCCGCGTCGGGATGGTCGTGGGTGGTCAGCAGTTTTTTCGACAATGTCCGGTTCGGCAAGGACAACACGAGATCGGTGAAGGTGCCGCCGATGTCGACGGCGAGGCGCGTGCGATTGGTCATGCCGAAGCCTCTCATGCGGCTCACGGTCCGGGCAAGCGGGCGGTTTGACGGGATGCGCCGGACCGTGCTGGCCTGTGGCGTCAACCGGAGGACGTCCCATGCCAATCACTCGCAATGTCGCGAAACGCAAAATGCAACAAGGCGAAATGGCCTTGGGCTTTCAGGTGTACCACCTGCGCAGCATCGCGACACCCTTGTTGGCGGCGGCCTCGGGGCACGACTTTCTGTTCATCGACATGGAACATGGGGCGTTTTCGATGCAGGAAGCCACGCAAATTTGCATCGCCGCGCTGCCGACTGGAGTGGCGCCCCTGGTGCGGGTTTGCACTGGCGCACTGGATGAGGGAACGCGGCTGCTGGACAATGGTGCGATGGGGATCGTGGTGCCGCACGTCGATACCGCGCACCACGCCAAACGCATCGCCGATGCGTTCCATTACCCGCCAGCCGGTACCCGCAGTTGGGGTGGGCCGCCGGCACTGTATGGCTATCAGATTTCCGACGTCGCCTCTGCGCAGCGGGAGATCAACAACGAAATTCTCACCACCGTAATGATCGAAAGTCCCGAGGCGGTGCGCAACGCGCGTGAAATCGCCGCTGTTTCCGGCATCGATGTCTTACTATTCGGTAGTTTCGATCTTACCACCGAACTCGGCATTCCTGGGCAGATGGGACACCAGAAGCTGATCGACGCCTATCAGGCCGTCGGTGACGCCTGCCGTGAGCACGGCAAGATCATGGGCATGGGCGGGATCAACGACAACGCGGACGCCGCTCGGTATATCGCCATGGGCTCGCGGTTCGTGCTGACCGGGTCGGATCACAACTATGTGATCGATGGCGCGTCCGCAAAATCGGCGTTCATGCGGTCAATGGTCAACCGGTAAGGCACTGCGCCAAACAAAACCACGATCAAGAAGACCACGCTGTTCCGGCAACTGATCGAAGCGGAAGAGATTCTGATCCAGCCTGGCGTGTATGACGGGTTCAGCGCTCCCCTGATCGAGCAAGTAAGATGCAAATCCGGCAGTATCTCTGGCGCTGGCCTGTCCGAGTCGACGCTTGGTTGGGCCGATGTGGGTTTGCTCAGTTATGAGGAAACCGTCTCGCGGTCCCGCGACATCGCCGCCTGCGTCAACATTCCGCTCAGCGCTGACGGGGATACGGGGTACGGCAATGCGGTGAACGTGTTCTTTACGGTGCGCGGATTTGAGGCAGCCGGTCTCGACGGGCTCATGCTCGAGGATCAGGTGTCACCGAAGCGTTGCGGCCACATGGAAGGCAAGGAAGTCATTCCGGCCGAGGAACACGTCGAGAAAATCCGCGCTGCCGTGGAGGCTCGCCGCGATCCGGATTTCAGCATCAAGGCGTGCACCGGTTCGATTGCGACGCATGGGGTGAATGAGGCCATCCGTCGTCTGAATCTTTATGCCGAGGCGGGCGCCGATCTGCTGTTCGCCGCTGCGTTGCTGGCGAAAGACGATGTCGCGCTGGTGACCAAAGAGGTGTCGAAACCACTGTCCGTCAACATGGGCTTTGGGATTCGTGCGCGGCTCACGACGCCGTTGCTGTGCGCGAAGGAGTTGCCGGACCTTGGCGTCGCCGTGGCGTCCTATCCGCGGCTGGTCACCAGCGCAGCGATCATGGGCATGCGCAACGCGCTGTCCGTGCTGCAACTCTCGGTCGCGGAATGCAAAGTGATCGAGCGGCCCGACCTCGCGGTGTCGTTTGTGGCGATCAACGAACTGATAGGCCTCGGGACCATCCGCGAGATGGAGCAGCAGTTTCTGACGGCGCAACAACTGGACGCGAAATATGGCGCCAAGGGGTGAGGTGATGACGCGCGCCGATTTTCCGGTCTTTGCTGCGGGAATGTGCTAAGGTCGGCCAGGCAACCCCCCGGAGCACAGGCCATGTCCCGTGTGATCAAGCTCTCGACCCCGAAGAATAAACCGGTCAGTCTGCCGAAGACCGCTGCATTGACCAAGGCACAGGCGGAACACAAGGCCTGGCTCAAGGCGCACGGCATCAAGGTGACGAAGAATACGTTGCGAACCTGACAGCGGCTTCCGGACGATTACGCCGCGATATCTTTCTGCCGCTTCGGGTCGTAGTTTTCGTTGGTCCACCAGGTAATCCAATCTTCGTAGCTGATTGGTTCCCATCGCGGCGGATTGGCAGGACCGGTACAAGTCGGCAGGCACTCGATTTGCGTATCGAGGTGGGGGGCGAGAAAGAACGGGATCGCGTAACGGTGGGACCCGGTGGGGGGTAACGCTCGATGCGGGGTGGACAGAAACCTTCCGTTGCTCCAGCGGTGCAAGATATCTCCGGCGTTCACGGCGAATGATCCCGGGATATACGGCATGTCGAGCCAGGTTCCGTCGACGGTGCGAACCTGCAAACCCGGCACATCGGATTGTGCGAGAAACGTCATGAAGTTGGCATCGCTGTGCGGCGCGATCCCGAACTGATTGGCGCCCGCGGCCACGGGCGGGTAGTGCGACAGCCGCAAATTGAACTGGCTTTCCACGAAATGCGGAGTGAAGAACCCGGGATCGAGATCCAGTGACACCGACACGGCCGGCAGCAAACGGTTGGTGAAATCCTCCATGGCCTGAAGGTATTCCAGGATGTGTCCGCGAAAGCCAGGCAGCAGTGCTTCGTCCGGCCAGACATTGGGACCGGTGAAGCGCCGTCCGGTCAAACGCATGGGATTATCCGGGCCTCGTTCGCGGCGGATGAAGAATGCCTCGTTCAGGTCCGGCTTATCGTTGTTGTTCACATCCGACGTCCACACGGCGTAGCGGCCCATAGCCATGTAGCCGTTGTTGTGGTCGTTCAACTTCATGGCCAGTTTGTGGGCCATTGGCTGATCGTGCAGGCGCTTGGCCTCCGCGAAGGTCTGCTCAATCAGGCGCAGTGGCACATCGTGGCCGGTGATGACGAAGAAGCCGACCCGGGTGAATGCATCCTGGATATCGCCCGCGGTCCGTTCCAGCGCCCCCGGCTTGCCGGCCAGATAATCGGCAAGATCGATGACCGGTATCATTTCATCCCTGTGATCGAAGCGCTGAGGGCACGCGGATCGCGCGTCGGCCATCGTCCGGAGTCGACGTGCAGCAGGAAGTCGTCAACGATACGATTGAACTGATCGGGATCCTCGATGTTGATCGTATGGCCGCAATTCGGCATCACTGACAGCGCCGCAGTCGGAATGTTCTGCTTCATCAATAGAGATGGCTGCAGGCAGGGCCAGTCCTCATCGCCGGTCAGCACCAGAGTCGGCACGGTCAATTTCTTCATGTCGTCGACGAGATCGTACAACGAAGGACGATGACGCTGCACCCCCAGTTGGGTGTTGCGGGCGCCAATTTTGGAGTGTTCGGCAAGCTGTTGCTTGAATTCGGCAAAGCCGCGCGGGTCCTTGTTTTCGAATTGCACGCGGGTCGGGCCATAAGCGTATTTCTCGGCGAAGACCGCGATGTCGTTGTCGTCGATAAATTTCGCGATGGCATCGGCCTCGGCCTGAAATTTCTCGCGTTGGCCGGGTTCGGCGCCATAACCGCAGCCGGCAACAACCAAGGAGCGAGCCCGCCCAGGATGACGGAAGCCAAAATGCAGGGTGGCAAAGCCGCCCATGGAAAGGCCGACGACATGGGCCTTATCGATCTTCAGATGATTCAGCACCGATCCGATATCATCCGCGGCGCGGGCCTGCGTGTATTTCGCCACGTCCTCCGGCACGTCGGATGGCGGGTAGCCGCGCGCAGCGTAGGTGATCGCACGATAGCGCTGGCCGAAGTGGCGCATTTGCGGCTCCCACGCGCGGTGGTCGCCAGCGTATTCGTGCACGAAAATGACCGGAGTGCCGCTGCCGGATTCCTCGTAGTACAGGCGGACGCCATCGTCAGTCTGGGCGTGTGGCATCGTGTTCCGCTCCCCTGCAAAGCCAGAGCGGCAGCATGCCGCGACGGTGCTGGCCGCGCAATCAGGCGGTGAGCTTATCCAGTTCGCGCACGATCGATTCGCCCATGACGTTGGTGCTGACCCGCGCGGTGCCGTGGCCCATGATGTCGGCCGTGCGCAGGCCGCTGCCCAACACGTTGATGCAGGCTTTCTCGATCAGGTTTGCGTCCTCGTCCATAGCGAAGGAGAACCGCAGCAGCATGGCGAAACTCAACAATTGTGCCAATGGATTGGCGATGCCTTTACCGGCGATATCGGGCGCACTGCCATGGATCGGTTCGTAGAGCGCATGGCGTTTGCCGGACTCCTGAACCGCACCGAGTGTGGCAGAGGGCAACATGCCGAGGCTGCCGGTCAGCATGGAGGCCAGATCGGACAGCAGATCGCCGAAGATATTCGAGGTCACGATGACGTCGAACTGGCGTGGCGCGCGGACCAACTGCATGGCACAATTATCCGCGTACATGTGTGACAACTCCACGTCGGGGAATTCGCGCTCGCGCAGCGCGGTCACGGTCTGGCGCCAGAACAGGCCGGACTGCATCACGTTGGCCTTTTCGACACTGCAGACGCGGTTTTGCCGCTTGCGGGCCAGTTCGAAGGCGACGCGGGCCACCCGTTCGATCTCATTGGTGGTGTAGGATTCGGTGTCGAAGCCGCGCTTCTGGCCGTCCGGCAGGGTTTCGACGCCGCGCGGTTCGCCGAAATAGATCCCGCCGGTGCTTTCGCGGACGATCATCAAATTCAGGCCGCGGATGACGTCCGGCTTCAACGTCGAGGCATCGACCAGAGGATCGAACACGATCGCTGGGCGTAAGTTGGCAAATATGTCGAGTTCCTTGCGCAGCCGCAGGATGGCCAGCTCGGGCCGCATATCGAAGCCGAGGCCGTCCCACTTCGGGCCGCCAACGGAACCGAACAGGATGGCATCGGCGTCTTTGGCGGCCTGCATGGTGGCGTCGGTGATCGGGGTGTTGCGGGCATCGATCGCAGCGCCGCCGACCAGATCCTCGGTCACGTCGAAGGTCAGCATACGGCGGCGATCCATCCAGTCGATGACGCGGCGGACTTCGCGCATGACCTCGGGACCGATGCCGTCACCGGGCAGGATCAGCAACTTCTTGTTGGCCGGCATGGTGTGCGGTCCTCTCGGTTCAGGCTGCGATCGTGGGCAACCAGGGCTGGTTTTGGCGATGACGGGCCTCGTGGGTATCGATTGCTTTGGCGTGCTGCATGGTCTGGCCGATATCGTCCAGTCCATTCAACAGCAGATGCTTGCGGAACGGATCGATATCGAAGTGGATTTCCTCGCCGTTCGGGCGGACGACGACCTGACGTTCCAGATCCACGGTGATGCGGGCATTGCCGCCGAGTTTGCTGTCCTCGACGAGCTGTTCGCACACGGCGCGCGGCAGGCGGATCGGCAGGATGCCGTTTTTAAAACTGTTGTTGAAGAAGATGTCGGCGAAATCCGGTGCGATGATGCAGCGAATGCCGAAGTCGAGCAAAGCCCAGGGCGCGTGTTCTCGAGAGGATCCGCAGCCGAAATTTTCGTAGGCGATGATGATTTCGGCGTGGCGATATGGTTCCTGGTTCAGCACGAAGTCGGGATTTTCGGAACCGTCTTTTTGGTAGCGCAATGCATCGAACAGGTGCACGCCGAGGCCGGTACGCTTGATCGTTTTGAGGAAACGGGCGGGGATCACCTTGTCGGTATCGATGTTTTGCATTGGCATCGGTGCGGCGACGCCGGTCAATGTGGTGAATTTGTCCATCTCGTTATGCTCCGAATTGGCGTACGTCGGCGAAGCGGCCGGTGACTGCGGCGGCAGCGGCCATTGCCGGCGACACCAGGTGGGTGCGGCCACCAATGCCTTGCCGGCCCTCGAAATTGCGGTTCGAGGTGCTGGCGGAGCGTTGGCCAGGCGTCAGCTTGTCCGGGTTCATGCCGAGGCACATGGAACAGCACGGATCGCGCCATTCGAAGCCGGCTTCGAGCAGGATGCGGTCCAGGCCTTCGGCCTCGGCCTGCTTTTTCACCTGACCGGAGCCGGGGACGACCAGCGCCTGCACGCCATCGGCGACTTTGCGGCCTTTGGCGATGTGGGCGGCGGCGCGGATGTCCTCGATGCGGCCGTTGGTGCAGGAGCCAATGAAGATGACGTCCACTTTGACGTCGGTCAGCCGTTGGCCGGGCGATAGCGCCATGTAGTCGAGCATGCGTTGGAGTTGGGCGCGCTTGCCTTCGTCTTGTTCGTCGGCCGGGTTGGGGACGACGCCGGTGACCGGGATCACCTGACCAGGGGTGGTGCCCCAGGTGACCATCGGGGCGATTTCGGCGGTGGTCATGAACACTTCTGTGTCGTAATGAGCACCGGGGTCGGTCGGCAGGGTTTTCCAGTAGGCGACCGCCTGCTCGAAAGCCTCGCCTTTCGGGGCGTATTCGCGGCCTTTGATGTAGTCGAAGGTGGTCTGGTCGGGGGCGATCAGGCCGGCCCGGGCGCCGCCCTCGATCGTCATGTTGGACACCGTCATGCGGCCGGCCATGTCGAGCGCTCGGATCGTGTCTCCGGTGTATTCGATGACGTGGCCGTTGCCGCCCGCCGTGGTGATCTTGCCGATGATCGCCAGCACGACGTCCTTGGCGGTGCAGCCGAGGCCCAACGTCCCCGACACGTCGATGCGCATGTTCTTCTGCGGCGCCTGCAACAGGGTCTGGGTTGCCATCACATGCTCGACCTCGGAGGTGCCGATGCCGAAGGCCAGCGCGCCCATCGCGCCGTGGGTGGAGGTGTGGCTGTCGCCGCAAACAATCGTGGTGCCGGGCAGGCTGAGGCCCATTTCCGGGCCGATGATGTGCACGATGCCCTGGCGGACGTCGAGGATCGGAATGTAGGGGACGCCGAATTCCTTGACGTTCTTCTCCAGGGTCTGGACCTGGATGCGGCTGTCTTCCTCCTGGATGTCGGAGGGCGTGCGGGGGCCGACGGTGGGGATGTTGTGGTCGGCGACAGCGATGGTCAGGTCGGGACGGCGTAGCTTGCGGCCGGCGAGACGCAGGCCCTCGAAGGCCTGGGGGCTGGTGACTTCGTGCAGTAGGTGGCGGTCGATGTAGAGGATGCAGGTGCCGTCGGGAAGTCGCTCCACGACGTGGCTGTCCCAGATTTTATCAAACAGCGTGCGTGGGGCTGGGCTGGACATGGGGTTCCTCTACGCTTGTG
>Ga0187867_10000383_pt1 | contig 39698 bp, 35 predicted proteins | sample June2016WEW_13_1_FD_132976 | JGI IMG/M metagenome (GOLD analysis project Ga0187867, IMG submission 132976) | Peatland microbial communities from SPRUCE experiment site at the Marcell Experimental Forest, Minnesota, USA - June2016WEW_13_10 | ecosystem: Environmental > Terrestrial > Soil >... | reverse complement strand
GACTCTCGAGGCCGCTGGGCACGAGGAGCCACTGGAGTTCACCGCCAACGTCGAGGGGATGACTGCCGATGCGGTCACCCTGCACGCCGAGGTGGTCCTCGACCGGACCAGGTTCGGGATGACATGGAGCCCACTCCGGATCGCGGCCCGCCAAGCGCGATTGGTGGCGACGGCGCGGTTCGTCCGCCCGTAGCGTGCATCTGGCTCCCGGCCTTTCACACGGAGGATCCCCCATGCGGGATGTCGGACTGCTGGCCACCCGGACCGTCGTGGGCGGGTATCTCGCCGTCCACGGGTCTCAAAAGCTGTTTGGTTCCTTCGGAGGCCCTGGTCTGAATGCCACCGCGGCGGGTTTCGAGAGGTTGGGGATGCGGCCCGCGCGAGTCATGGCAGCACTCGCCAGCGTCGGCGAGCTCGGCGGCGGCGTGCTGACCGCCACTGGATTGGCGGACCCGCTCGGCCCGCTGGCCATCGCCGGCGCCATGTCCGTGGCCACCGCGGTGCATCGCAAGCAGGGACCGCTGGCCCAGAGAGGGGGCTTCGAGCTCCCGCTCACCAATCTTGCGCTGGCCATTGGGTTGATGAGCTCGGGACCGGGTCACCTCGCACTGGGGCCGCCCTTGCCAAGGTCGATGACTCGAGTCTCGGTTCTCGCTGCGGTGGGGATCACCGCCGTCTCGCTGGCACAGGTGCTGCGGGCGAAGCCGCCGACGGCGGCGAGGACGACGGAGGAGAGCGCCGCAGCCGGCACCCGGTGAGGCCGCAGAGGGGAGAGGCGGCCGCCGAGGTGAGGGCGGATGGGTCGGGCCGGCCACCGGGCATCACGGGATGCCCGCCAGCCGACCCGCTACCACGAGTCCAGCCAGCGCCAGCTCAGAACGGTGCCGAGCACGAGCGCACCCGAGCCCGCCAGGGCGATGTAGAAGCCGGGGCCGACGTAGTCGGGGCTGTTGGTCTGACCCGCCACCGCCTGCCAGTTGAGGTAGTCGACCACGATCCCGGTGAGGGCCAGGAAGGCGGTGATCGCCGCCGTCATCTTGGTGTAGAAGCCGGCCTGCTCACGACTGACCAGCCAGGCCAGCCCGGCGCAGAGGACGATGACGACCAGCAACCAGCTCGCCCCCTGGAGGCCGTCGACGATCCGATAGGCGCTCAGCGCCGGGTCCCAGCGGTGGTGCCAGGGTAGGACCAAGGCCACCGCGTAGCCGGCGATGGCGAGCAGGGGCAGCGCGCAGAGGAGGAGGCGCGAACCGGGTGTCTCGCGCCCCGCTTCAGCCGTCAACGATCTCGGGGCCTCATTCTCGTCCGCAGCATCTCAGGAACCCACCCGATGCTGCGACGGGCGGCCTCGCCGCCGCCTCGGCGCCATCGTTCCGCGGTTGCGCTGTCGACGGGGCGGTGACCGGCGGAGTCCGCGTCGGGGTATCCGGGTGTCCGCCCGTGCCTCGGGGGCGATTGACGTCCTCCAACCAGCGCCTCCGCGGCTGCGGGATGATCTGGTCGCCGTGCCACCCGCTCCCTCCCCGCCGCTGACCTCAGCGCCCGCGCGGCCGGCTGGTCCCGGCGCCGGTGCCGCGCGGCCGATCGCCTTCCGGGCCCGACGGGTCCTCGACGTCCGCACCGGCCGGGTGACCGCGGACGGTGTGGTCGTCTGCCGCGGTGACCGGATCGAGCAGGTGGGTGGCCCGCCGCCGCCGGATGCCGAGCTCCTCGACCTTGGCGACCGCACCCTCCTGCCCGGCCTGATCGACGCTCACACCCACGTCCTGCTCCAGGGCAATCGCAGCCGCGAGGCCTACGCGCACCAGATCCTGCGTGAGGATCCCGCCCATCGGGTGGTGCGCGCGGTGCGGTCGCTCGGGATCGCGCTGGGCCACGGATTCACCACGCTGCGCGACCTCGGGACTGAGGGTTGCGGGTTCGCCGACGTCGCCATTCGGGACGCGGTGGCCGAGGGAGTGGTGCCCGGCCCCGGGCTGCTCGTCGCCGGCCCTGCGATCGGCCGCACCGGGACCTACCCCATTCTCGGCTACCGCAGCGACTGGCGATTCCCGGTTGGCGTCGCCGAGTGCGAGGGCGTCGAGGGCTGCCGGAGCGAGGTGCGGCGCGAGATCGCGCGGGGTGTGGACTGGATCAAGGTGTATGCCACCCAGGGTCGAGGGCTGCATCTCACCGACGACGGCTACCTCGATGCGCCCCCGCCGTGGACCCAGGCCGAGCTCGACGCGCTGGTCGATGAGGCCCACCGCCAGGGGCTGCGCGTTGCCGCCCATGCCTCGGAGGCGACCGGGACCGACATGGCGGTTGCCGCCGGCGTCGACTCGATCGAGCACGGCTACTCGATCCGCCCCGCGACCGCCCGGGCGATGGCGGCGCGCGGCGTCGCCCTGGTGCCGACGCTGCTGGTGGCTCGCGAGGTGAGCGGCAACCGGGCGGCCGAGCGCGGTGCCCCCTGGACCGAGGTCCCCGACGTCCACCGGCGTTCGGTCGAGAACTGCCGGCAGGCCGGCGTACCGATCGTCTGCGGGACCGACGTCGGCGGCTTCGGCTGGGAGGACGTCAACCAGGCCGAGGAGCTCCGCATCCTGGTCGAGCTCGGTTGGAGCCCGCTGGAGGCGATCCAGAGCGCCACCCTGCTGGCCGCCCGGCTGCTCCAGCGGGAGGGGCAGCTCGGCGAGCTGACCGCCGGCGCCGCCGCCGATCTTGCCGCCTGCCCGGGGGATCCACTCGAGGAGATCGGCCGGGTGCTCGACATCGACGTGGTGGTGCGCGCCGGGCGGGTGGTGGTCGCGCCCCCGAACGGGCTAAACCCGGCGCCGGCGGCGTAGCCCTCGGCGGCGGGATCCACCGGCCAGACCGTCCGTCGATCGACTTTCCGGCTGCACCCGTGCGTGCAGACTTCTCCGTATGGAGAGCCCTCGCCCCGGGCCGTCGCTGCCGCCCGACGCGGTCACGACGCCGGTATGGGGAGAGCTGCACGCCCGGCCCCATCCGCGCCCAACCCCCGAGCGCGCTGACGTCTGCATCGTGGGCGGCGGCATCAGCGGGGTGGCGGCGCTGCACTGGTGCCGGGCGCGAGAGCTGGACGCCGTGCTCCTGGAGCGCGACCATCTCGCCACCGGCGCCAGCGGGCGGAACGCCGGCTTCCTGCTCGCCGGCGTCGCGGAGAACTACGCCCGCGCCGCGGCCGCCCACGGGCGGGAGCGCGCCGCTGCCGTCTGGCAGTTCACGCGGGAGAACCACCGCCTGGTTCGGGACCTCATCGCGACCGCCGACGTCGGCTATTCCCGCCGGGGCAGCTGGACCCTGGCGGCGAGCGACGCCGAGGCCGAGTCCCTGGAGGAGGCCGCCACCCTCCTCGCTGAGGACGGGCTGCCGGGGCGGTGGATCCGCGACCTCCCCGGCCCCCTGGCGCACCTGCGCGGTGGCCTCTTCACCCCCGATGACGGCGAGATCGATCCGGTGCGGCTGGTGGCGGCGATCGCCGCCCCTCACCGGTCGCGCATCGTCGAGGGGGTGGCGGTTGCCGCGCTCACTCCCGAGGGCGCTGAGGTGGTCGTGCGGCACAGCCAGGGGGAGCTCCGCGCCGCGCGCGTGATCCTGGCCACCAACGCCCACGCCTCCGAGCTGGTGCCCGCCATCCCGGTGGCCCCGGTGCGCGCCCAGATGCTCGCCACCGCCCGCGATCCCGGGACGGCGCTCGGGCCCCCCGCCTACGCCGAGTGGGGCTACCGATACTGGCGGCAGCTCGCCGACGGGCGCGTCCTCGTCGGAGGCATGCGCCACCAGGCGCGGGCCGAGGAGGTCGGCACCGTCTGCCGGCCCACCGCCACCATCCAGGCGCACCTGGACGGCGAGCTGCGCGACCTCGGCGTGGCCGCGCCGGTGCGCCATCGCTGGGCCGGGATCATGGGTTTCAGCCCGGATGGGCTTCCCCTGGCCGGGCCGCTGCCTTCATCTCCGGGGGTGCTGCTCCTCGGCGGCTACACCGGGCACGGGATGGGATTCGCCGTGCACGCCGCCCACTGCCTGGTGTCCCACGTGGTGGACGGCACCTCCATCCCGGGCTGGTTGGACGCGGCCCGTCCCCTCCCCGGGCCGGGCGTCACGGCCTGACCGCACTCCCAGAGGGAAGCGGCGCCGGCGAGCCGGGCTCAGTCGCCGGTCGCGACCACCTCGGCGCGCTCCAGCATGAGCACCACGGTGCGCTCGGGGACCACCGGCCGGTGCTGCAGCCCCTTGGGCACGATGAACGCCTGGCGTGGTCCGAGCTCCGCCGCCTCCCTGCCCTCCAGCTCGATCTGCATCCGCCCCTCCAGGACCAGGAAGAATTCGTCCTGCTGCTCATGGCGGTGCCAGTGGAACTCGCCCTGGAGCACGCCCAGCCGGACGGCGGTGCCGTCCACCTCGCAGAGGGTCTGGTTGAACCAGGGGTCGGTGACCCCGTCGATCACCGCCTGCACGTCGAGCTTCTCCAGGGCACCGGCCAGCGGCTGGTATTCGATCCGGTAGTCGGTCATGGGCGTGGCGCTCCCCCGATGGTCGGCCGTCAGCTGGATCCCATTCTGGCCGGCGTCGTTCGAGCCGGGCTCAGGCTGGTGCCGCCGGCGAATCGATCGCGCCGGTGCGACCGGTGGATCCCGCAACCCCGCGACAGGGTAGGGTGGGTTGCTGGCATGGAGAGCAGTGACGGCGCGCCCGCCAGGCCGGAACCGGCCCGGCCCGCGGACGCCCCCGCCCTCCGGGCTCTCTACGCCGCCGGAGGATGGCGGGCCGAGTCGCGCTCGATGCAGGAGCTCGAGGAGCGCATCGGCTGCGGCGAGGTCGTGCTTCTCCGTGAGGGCGGCCGGGTGGTGGCGAGCGTCACCGTCACCTGGGAGGACGCCGCGCGCTGGGGGGCGGCCGGCCGCGACGGAACCGCCGGCTACGTCCACGCCCTGGTCCGGGATCGGGAGCGCACCGACGCCGGGCGCGGGGCCCGACTTCTCCTCTGGGCAGAGGACCGGATCGTTGCCCGGGGACTGCACCTGAGCCGCCTCGACACCCTCGCCACACGGGCCCGGCTGCTCCGCTACTACCAGGCTCACGGCTACCGCGTTGTCGACACCCGCACCTACAGCTGGGCCCCGGATGCCCTCACCCTCTTCGAGAAGCGACTGGTCTCAGCCGCTGCCGATTCCTGACGTCGAGAGGCGTTGCTTGGCGCCGCCAGCCTTCCGAGTTAGGATCGTGCCGAGCGGGACTGCCGGCCGGACGAGAGACCCCAGGCCGGCCCCCACCGGAGGAGGACGCTGATGGTTGAGCTCTATGACCGCGATGCCAGGGAGGTCGAGGCCGCGCTCAGCCTCGTGCTCACCCTCCTCGAGGTCGGGAGCAACCTCCCGACGGCGGTGGCCAAGGTCCGCGAATGGGCGGGAGAGCCAGAGACGGGCGTGGAGAGGGCGCGGATCCTCGAGGGGATCGCCAAGGAGATCCGGGGCCAGTTGAAGTAGGCGGCGGCTCTCAGCCGCTCGTCACTCAGCGTCGGAGGTTGGACCGGGGCTGGATTGAGGGGAGGACCGGACGTGCTGCTGGAGAAGAAGACCGCGGTCGTGTACGGAGGTGGCGGCGCGATCGGCAGCGCCGTCGCGGAGGCGTTCGCCGAGCAGGGGGCCCACGTCATCGTTGCCGGGCGCACGCGGTCGTCACTGGAGCGCGTCGTCGATCCACTCACCGAGCGCGGTCTCAGCGCGGAGGCCACCCAGGTCGACGCGCTCGTGGAGAGCGAGGTCGAGGCGCATCTCGACGGGGTGGTCGCGGAGCACGGAGGCATCGACATCTCGTTCAACGCGATCGGCGTCGCCTACATCCTCGGCGCACCACTTCACGAGATCCCCGTCGACAGCTTCGTCGCGGGCGTCGCGGATGCGATGCGCACCAACTACCTCACCGGGGTCGGAGCCGCGCGACGGATGGCGGCACGCCACACCGGTGTCGTCCTCGGGATCACCGCCAGCCCCGCCCGCCGGCCGCTGGCCAACCAGGGCAGCTTCTCCGCCGCCGGAGGCGCCATCGAGGCGCTCTGCCGCCAGATCGCGACCGACTACGGACCCCAGGGGGTGCGGGCGGTGTGCATTCGATCTGCCGGGTCCACAGACGCGCCCGGGGTCGACGGCGCCATGGCCGCGCTCGCCGAGAGGGAGGGCATCTCCCGCGACGCGTTCGAGGCACGCATCGCCGACCGCAACCTGCTCAAGCACATGCCGCGGCTCCGCGAGATCGCCAACCTGGCGGTCCTGGCGGCCTCCGACCTCGCCTCGTCGATGACCGGCGTCATCGCCAACGGCACCTGCGGCGAGGCGACCGACTGACCACTCCACGACCAGCCGGGGCGAGGGCCTCGAGCCGAGGCCCGATGCGCTCGATGGCATACTGCTCCAGAGAGAGCAGGCGGCGTTCGTGAGTCGGTCCGGGCCCGTTCCGGCGCCATCGCCGCCTCGGATCATGGGCCTGTGGGAGGTTGATCATGGGGATCTGGCAGTTGGACCCGCTCCACACTCAGGTCGAGTTCGCGGTGAAGCACCTGGGCATGATGACGGTGCGCGGCCACTTCGCGGACGTGCAGGGGTCGGGTGACCTCAACGTGGAGCACCCCGAGAAATCGCAGGTGGACGTGGTCATCCAGACGGCGAGCATCCGCACCCACAACGACCGCCGCGACAACGACCTGCGCACCTCCAACTTCCTGGACGTCGAGAACCATCCGACCATCACCTTCAGGAGCACCGAGATCGTTGCCACCGGCCAGGATCAGTACTCCATGGCGGGCGACCTCACCATCAAGGGCAACACCCGACAGGTGACCCTCGCCGTGGTCAGGTACGGGGAGTTCAACGACCCCAACATGGGCCATCGGATCGGCTACGGCGCGGAGACCCAGATCCTGCGCAAGGACTTCGGGCTGAACGTCGACTACCTCATGGACAACCGGCTGGTGATCGGCGCCGAGGTGCAGATCACCATCCAGGGCGAGCTGGTCGAGACCGCGGAGGCGCCGAGCGGGGCCACCGGCTAGGGGCCTCAGGTGACCGAGATGCGCAGGCGACCAAGGTCGACTGCCGGCATCACCCGCCCGACACGCCACCTCGCCGAGCACCGGGTGGATCGTGTCGGCTACGGCGCCACGCAGCTCGTCGAGTCGGGCCCGCAGCGTGCGCGGGACCACGCCGCCGCCGTGGCCCTGCTGCGTCGAACCGTCGAGCTGGGGGTCGACCACATCGACGCCGCCGAGTTCTACGGGCGGGCGTCGTCAACGACCTGATCCACACCGCGCTGTATCTCTACCCGGCGACCTGGCGCCGGTGAGCAAGGTCGGCGCCAAGCCGGACAGGACCGCGGGCCTGGTGCCCGCCCAGCTGCCGGAGCAGCTGCGGGCGGGGGTCGAAGCGTGGTCAGCGCGGATGCCGGCATTCACGGCGCCGAGGTATCTGCAGTTGGTTTGTTCTCGAGGTACTGCCCCCAGAGAACCTTGGAGTCCATGCCCGCTGAGATCAGGGCTTGACGCCGAGCCACCGAGAACTCTCTCGTGCGGCGGCACCTTTGCCCACCTCAAAACAGTGCATATAGATCATTATGTGCAAACGCTTCAGGCTCAGACTGCACCTCGCGATAGTTCGACCCGGTTCGGAAGGAGTGGCTGTGAGCCTCATGCGGTCAGTGGCAAAGAGAGGGCGGGTGTCCTCGATCGTGTTCGCAGTCGTCCTCGTCCTGGGTACGGTCGGCTTCCACACCATCCCGGCCTCAGCCAACGCCCTACCGCCCCTGTGGGGGCTCCAGCGCGGATTCTCCACCATGGTCGCGGGCGCCGTCGACCACTTCGACTACATCGCCCAGACCGACCCCGCCGGGGGCTACGCCAATCAGCCGGTCACGGTCACTGATTCCATCTCCAGCACGGTGACGGTGACGGCCGTGCCGTCCGGCACCGGCTGGAACTGCGCTGCCACCGTCGTCGGGTCGAGCAGCTTCTCCTGCGTCTACGACCCTTCCGAGTCGATCCCGCCGGGGACGATGCTGCCCCTCATCTGGGTCTGGGTGCAATTCGCCGACTACTCCGGCACCTTCTCGAGCACCACGACGGTCAACTCGTCGGATGCCATCTCACCCACGGTCGATGACTGGACCTTCACCATCTCTCCGGCCGCTCATCCAGTCGGCCTCACGACCTCGGCAGGTGAGGCCGTCACCCAAACCGTACCCGCCCCGGCCGGGACCGGGCCATTCAGCTACGCTCTCGGCGCGGCACTGCCTTCCTCCTGGGGCAGCCTCTCCATCAACAGCTCGACGGGCGCCCTCACCTACTCGCCGGCTGCAGGGGTGAGCGGGGTGGTCACGGGCGCCACGTACACGGTCACCGACGCCCACGGCAACGTCTCGAGCCAGTACTCGGCCACCGACGGCTCTGGCACCGTCTGCAACCCGGGCTCGATCACGCTCACCGTCCAGCCCATCGCCACCGCGGCCGCTGGGAGCAGCACTGGTCCTTCGGCAGTCGTGGTCGACCTGCCGACCCCGACCGGTAGCGGCCCCTTCAGCTACGCCATGGCAACCCGTCCGCCGTCCGCCGATGGCACGACCAGCATCGACTCGAACACCGGGCAGGTCACCTTCGCGCCGGCGCTCGGCTTCACCGGGACCGCCGGCGGTACCTACTCCGTCACCGACAGCACCGGCGCGACCTCGGCGCCGGAGGCGGTCTCCTTCACCGTCAATGAGCCTGCCGGCCCGACCGGTGGCAACCAGACGGCGACGGCCACGGCCACCCAGGGCCTCGTCATCGGCCTGCCCGACAACGGGGCCGCGCCGCTCTCCTACGCCCTCACCGGGACGCTTCCATCGAGCAGCGAGGGGACGGTCACCATCAACTCGTCCACCGGCAGCGTGACCTTCGAGGCCGGTGACTACTCCGGCCCCGTCAGCCAGTTCGGCTACAGCGTCACCGACCAGTACGGGCAGAGCGCCTCGGGACTGATCAACATCACCGTCCTGCCGCTCACCCAGGGGACGGGGGGATCCGAGACAGCCCCCACTCCGATCGTCCTCGACGTCCCGAGCATGTCCGCCCCCAAGGGGACAGGCCCGTTCATCTGGTACCTGACCAACCTGCCCCCCTCGGCGGATGCCACCGCCAGCATCAACGCGTCGACCGGGGTCATCACCGTGACCCCCGCCTTCCGGTTTACGGGAACCGTGCCCACCTTCGATTACTACGTCGTGGACGCGGACGGGGATCGGAGCGCTCTCAGCACGGTGGAGACCAACTTCTCCATGCCCAGCGCGCCGGTCGCGACCAACAAGGAGTACGGCGTCACGGCCGGAGGCAGCGTCAGCGAGTACGCGTCCGACGGCTTCCAGTCCCATGACACCGGTGCCGGCCCGTTCAGCACCCAGGTCATCTCGGGGCCGAGCCACGGCACCCTGAACTACGCGAGTGACGGGAGCTTCCAGTACACGCCGGCGGCGGGCTACTCGGGCAGCGACTACCTCTCCTACAACGAGTACGACGTCTTCGGGCAGCTCTCCAACACCGCCCAGGTGTGGTTCGAGGTGGACCCGGTCGCGTACACCGTCACCGCTTCGTCGACCGCGCCGGCCGCGGTGGTCACGGGCATCCCCGCCCCCCTGGGGACCGGGCCCTTCACCTGCTCGCTGGTCGGCCAGATGCCGCCCAGCTGGCAGGGTGCGGTCAGCCTGAACGCATCCACCTGCACTTTCACCTTCACTCCCGCCGCCGGCTTTGCGGGCAACGTCCAGACCTTCCAGTACTCGGTCTCCGGTCAGGGTGGAATGGGGTCGCAGTCGGCCGCCGTCCACCTCCAGGTGCTCGCCCCGGCGGCGCCGGCGGCCGCAGACCAGAGCCTCACCACTCCCGCGGGCACTGAACTCACCGTCGCCGCCGCGAGTGGCCTCCAGGTCGGGGACAGCGGCACCGGCCCGCTCACGTCGACGCTCGTCGACGCTCCGGCGAACGGTGATGCCGGCGTCAACGCGGATGGCTCCTTCACCTACACCCCCGATGCCGGCTTCTCGGGCATCGACTCCTTCACCTTCACGGACACCGATGCCTACGGGCAGACCTCGGCGCCGGCCACGATCACGCTGGCGGTCACCCCGACGGTCAGCGACATCTTCGCCTCGGCCACCGGCCCGGCGAGCATCTTCGCCACCCCCGCCGCCCCGGTCGGGACCGGGCCCTTCACCTGGGCGCTCGTCACCGGACCCTCCGTGAACGTCGGAACTGCCTACATGGACCCGCTCACCGGAGGACTCTGGTTCACCCCCGACCACGGCTTCTCCGGCGAGGTGCCCACCTTCACCTACACCGTGAGCGACGCCGCCGGGCTCAGCCCGGTCGTCGACGGCAACATCTCCCTGGAGATCAGGAAGCCCCCGGCCCCGCAGGTCACCGGCGTCGCCAGCTCGACGCCGGTGAACACGGTGCTGAGCTTGCAGGGCTCGGCCACCACCTCGGCGATCGCCGGCCCGAACATCTTCAATGAGAGCATCGCCAACCGACCGATCCAGATCACCGGCCTTGTCTACACCTACGCCTTGAGCAGCCAGCCGGCGGCTGCGTGGGGTACGGCCGCGATCGACGCGACCACCGGCGCGATCACCTTCTCGCCGGCTGTCGGGGTGAGCGGGGTGGTGCCCAGCTTCGGCTACACCGCCACCGATCAGTACAACCAGACGAGCCAGCCGGGTGCGGTCGACATCACCATCACACCGAGCGCGACCTCGGTCGGTGGGACCGGGTCAGCGGGCACCACCACCGTCATCGTGCCCGCGCCAACCCTCACCGGCACGGGCCCCTTCACCTGCTCCCTGGCCACCACGCCACCGGCCACGGCGGGGACGGCCACCATCGACCCGACCACCTGTGTTGTGAGCTTCACCCCGGCGGCGGGCTTCTCGGGGCCGGTGCCCAGCTTCACCTACACCGCGACCGATGCGGCGGGGACCAGCACCACCGCCCAGGTCACCCTCACGATCCGGCCCACCGCCCCGCCGCTCACCGCCACGCTCGCGAACTCGGGTGGAGTGGCCGTCACCCTCCAGCTCCCCGCCCCTCAAGGAACGGGGCCGTTCAGCTTCGAGATGGTCTCGAGCACGGCCCCCGGGTCCCAGTACGGGACGCTTGGCCTGACCACGGCCGGCCTGCTCACGGTGACCCCACCGGCGGCCTTCTCCGGCTCCATCCCCGCTTTCTCCTATGAGGTGGCCGACGCCTCGGGTACGCTCAGCCTCCCGGCCACCGTCACCTTGACGGTCACGATCCCGGCCGTGGTCACCAAGCGCGGCTCCGGCTCCCCAACCCCGCCGCCGGCGGCTTCGCCGCTGCCCACCCCTGCCGTCATCAGTGCGGCAGCCCCCACGGAGCCTCCGGAGGGCGTGGTCGCTCCCTCGGCGAACACCGCCACCACGGCGCCCGCGGGAGATCCTCTCGCCGCCGCCGCTCGCTCAGGCCTCGGCTTCCCGGCCGCGCCGCTCGCAGGCATCGTCGTGATCCTGGTCGGGCTCTGCTTCTGCTTCCTCTGGATCCGCCGTCGCCGTGGGCAGGACGAGGCGTAGTCCTCACGACTCCTTCCTGGCCTTCCGGGCATCGAGCTTGCCACTCGATGCTCCGGGGGGCTATGACGTCGGTGGGGTCACCGAGCCGCGTGCCCAGGTCGACCGCGGCTGGAGGCCGGAGCCCCGTCCGTCGGTGCGGGGCCTGGACCGGGGGGTGCCGGCCGGGGTGAGGATGACCGCTGACGCGGTCAGGGGGACGTGGTGACGGCGAAGGCCTCGACGACGTCGGTCTCCTCGAACTGGGGGGAGACCAGGACCATGCCACCCGCCGCCAGCAGGACCGCGGGCGGCATGGCGAGGGATACGGCGTGATCGCTCTGCACGCTAAAGGCGGGAAGGGTGAGGGTGGCTTCGGTGCGGCCGGTGGCCAGGTCCAAAGCGGTGAGCAGGAAAGCTCCGGCAGGTGTGGTCGGATACCACTCGAGTGGGTAGGCGGGGGCAGAGTTGGCGGCCAGCGCCAGGAAGAGGAGGCCGGAGGCGCTCGCCGCACAGACACAGCTCAGGGCCGGGGCGCTGGAGCTGGCGTTCTTCCCGGGCCACGAGGTTGACCAGCGGGGGGTTCCATCGCCTGCTGCTCGGCAGTCGGCGCCATTGTCCGTGAGGATGCAGAGGCTGCCCAGGCCCCCGATCGCCTTGACCGCCAGGCCGGGCACGCCCTGGAGGTCCCAGAGCGGTTCACCGGTGGTCGGGTCGAGCACGACCACGTCGTTGGTCTGAGAGTAGCCGTAGGGGTTGTGGATCACCGTGGACACCGCCGGGGTGGGAGCTGGTGCCGTAACCGGCGGGGCGTTGGCGGGTGGCACCCGGCTGATCGGCAGAACGACCACCTCACCGGTGGCCGACCCGGTGTCCACCGTCGTCAGCATCTGGGTGTCCAGGCTCCAGCCCTCGGGAACGTCCCAGTCCCACACCCTGGAGCCGACCATGGGGTTGAGCGCCTCCACACCGCCGGTGGTCAGACATCCGTAACCGACCACGGCCAGGGTCTGCCCTGTGCCCGAGAGGGTGAGCGGCCCGACAGGAAAGGCATCCGGCCCCAGGGCCGCCTGCCAGCCGGGACACGTCTCGCGAGTGGGGTCCCTCCAGAGCTGATGCCCGTCACCCTCGTCGAGTCCCACGACCGTCCCGTCTGCCTCCGTGACGACGACCACGCCGCCGGCGAGCACGGCCGGAACCGTCTGACCGTCCTGGGGGAAGCTGAAAGTCCACCGCGGGGCGCCGGTGACCGGGTCGTAGGCGACGAGGCCCGTGGTGAAGTCGCCGACCGCCGCCGGGGCCTGGCCGAACTGGGTCCCGACCGCGGCGAGCACCGTGGTCGAGTCGGCGATGACCCCCAGGAATTGCGGGTGAGCGGCTGGGGGCTCGGTCACCCATTGGATCTGCCCGCCTGCCAGGTCGGTGGCGACGAGACAGGCCGTTCCCGAGTTGTCCTCGTCAGCGAAGCCGAAGCTCCGATCCCCCTCCACGGCCTGAGGGCTTCCTATCCGCGCTGACCAGACCGGAGCCGCGGCCCCCCGGGCGTCGAGCCCGAGGGCCGCGGGCGCACCGCTGTAGGGCGACGGGTTGGGAAAGGTGCAGCCGCTGGAGGAGAGCGAGGTGGCTGAGGCCGATGAGGTGGCTGACGGCAATGTGGTCTCGGGCGACGCGCATCCGGCTGCCGCCAGCGCCCACAGCCCGACCAGGGCCACGCGGGCCATCTGTCTCCTCATACCCGATACAACGCCGAGTTCCGCCGCAGGTTCCGGGGCGCCCTCGATCGGTGACCTCGACCGTTTCGCCGGCCTTCACGCGGCGAGGAAGCTCGCTCGCCTGCTGCCGCAGCTCCCGCACGCCCACTGTGACCACTGTGCTATTTGGAACACATCAGAACCACCCGTCTTATGGTCAACGGAGGCGGGCCCCCCTTCCATGGGAGCGACGATGATCGTCATCACCACGCCGACCGGTCAGATCGGCAGCCAGCTCGTGGCCCGACTGCTCGCCGGCGAGGACCCGGTCCGAGTCATCGTCCGCGACGCCTCCAGGCTCGACGCCGGCGTGCGTGGGCGGGTCGAGATCGTCCAAGGCTCTCACGACGACCCGACCGTGCTCGACAAGGCGCTGCCCGGGGCTGACGCGCTGTTCTGGCTCGTGCCCCCCAACCCGCAGGCATCGAGCGCCGAGGCGCACTACCTCGCCTTTGCTCAGGCGGGCTCCGCGGCGATCCGCCGCCACGGCGTCGGCCACGTCGTCGGGGTCTCGAGCGCTGGGCACGGCTGGTCAAAGCCGGCCGGTCTTCTCTCGGCCGCGTTCGCGATGGATGCCGAGCTCGAGCGCTCGGGCGCGCCGTACCGGGCGCTCAGCATGCCCTTCTACATGGAGAATCTGCTGCGTCAGCTCGACGCGATCCGCGATCAGGGGGTGTTCTCCCTGACGCACGCGGCCGACCGGCCGCTCGCATTGATCGCCACCCGCGACATAACCCAGACCGCAGTTGCGCTGCTGACCGACCGCTCCTGGACCGGACAGGAGCATCCTCCGGTGTTCGGACCCGACCGTCTGACCCCGGCCGGGATGGGGGAGGTGATGTCCGAGGTGCTCGGCCGGCCGGTCGTCTACCGCCAGACCAGCCTCGACGAATTCACCTCGAGGATGGCCGCGCGTGGGGCCAGCGAGCAGGCAATCCGGGACATGACCGAGATGAACGTCGCCCAAGACGACGGACTGTACGCAGCCGACTGGGCAGCGGCGACCCCCACCGCAACCGACTTTCGCACGTGGTTCGAGGAGGCGCTCCGATCCGCCCCGAATGCATAGGAGGTTGGTGGACGTGGGAGCTCTCGACGGCAGCGGAACTTCGTCAGCCAGAGCGGCGGGCAGGCCACCTACGATCACTTCACACTGCCCCACTATCAGGGAATGTCACTTGAGGTGCGGGCATCCGTCCAGGACCACCGCCATGTTCACCGGCCGCCCCTGACCAGCGTGGAGGGCGAGCAACGCCCGTTCCGATTATAACTGACTGAGTCAGTTATACTCTGGGCATGTCTCGCCGCACTCCGCCAGGCCGCTTGCAGGACATCGCCCGCGCGGCGGGCGAGGTCTTCATCGCGAAGGGCTATCGCAGGGCGTTGATGACCGACGTGGCCGAGCGCTTGGAGCTGAGCCATGCGCTCTTGTATCGATACGTCGAGAGCAAGGAGGCCCTCCTGGAGCTGGCCGCCCGCTACGCCATGGACCAGGAGGCAGAACTGACGGCCGAGAGGCCGCTGGCCACCCCGCCGGAGGGCCACTTCCTTGAGCTGTTGCAGGGCTGGTTCAAGGTCCACGCGACCTTCCCGAGGCTGCGCACCGCGTTGGAACACGGAACCGACACCGACACCGCGGAGGAGCTGGCCGGGATCATCGACGAGCTCTACGACTTCATTGAGCAGAACCGGTTGCTGCTGTTGCTGATCGAGAGCCTGGTCGACGACTACCCCGGGCTCAGCGGCGTGTCCGTGGATGGTCGCAAGCGCTCCCACAATGGCATGCTGGCTGCCTTCCTGGCCGGTCGCGCCGCAGCCGGGGAGCTGCGCCCCCTCGCCGATCCGGAGATCGCCGCCCACTTCCTGGGCGAGTCGGTCGCCTGGTTCGCCCAGCACCGCAAGCGCGATCCCAACGCGGCCACGATCGACGATCAACGAGCCCGCTCCTCGGTGCGTGAGCTGCTGCTGGCGGCCTTCTTGCCCGACACGGGAACGGTTGGGACGGGCGATCGCTGATGGCCCGTCTCGCTCGCTGGTGCTTCCGGCACCGCAGGCTCGTCCTCGCCGGCTGGCTCCTCGCGCTGCTCCTGCTCACCGCCGTGAGCCGGGCCGCCGGGATCAACTACGCCACCAATGTCACCCTGCCCAACAGTCCCTCGACCCAGGCCCTCGCCGTCCTCCAGCACGACTTTCGGAGCGCTTCGGGCGATTCAGACCAGATCGTGGTCGAGGCCAGGAGCGGGTCGGTCATGTCGGCGCCGGTGCGCCCCGAGGTCGAGGCGATGCTCGCCAAGGTCCGCAGGCTTCCCCACGTTGTGAGCGTGACCAGCCCCTACGGGCCGCACGGTGCCAGCCAGGTCAGCGGGGATGGGAAGATCGCCTTCGCGACCGTCAGCTTCGACCTCCAAGCCCAAGACCTTCCGAGCGATGCGGTCAACGCGGTGATCCATGCCGCCCAGGCCGCCCAGGGGCCGAACCTTGCGGTCGCCCTCACCGGCCAGGCGATCGAGAACGTTCAGCCCCAGCAGTCGTCCAACAGCACCGCCCTCGGGGTGATCCTGGCCCTGATTGTGCTCGGCCTGGCGTTCGGCGCACTGTTCGCGGCGATCACCCCGATCATGACGGCCCTGGTCGCCATTGGCATCGGCTACGCCCTCACCGGCCTGCTGAGCCACGTCCTCACCATCGTCAGCTTCGCCCCGATCCTCGGGGTGCTGATCGGCCTCGGCGTCGGGATCGACTACGCCCTGTTCATCGTCACCCGCCACCGCAGCGGGGTGCGCGCCGGGAGAAGCATCGAGGACGCTGCGGTGAACGCCGTCAACACCGCCGGCCGGGCGGTGTTCTTCGCTGGGCTCACCGTTGTCATCGCGCTGCTCGGCCAGTTCGCAATCGGGGTGTCGTTCCTCTATGGCGCCGCGGCCGCCGCGACGGTGACCGTCGCGCTGACCATGCTGGCCTCACTCACCCTGCTGCCGGCACTGCTCGGCTTCATCGGCCCGAGGGTTCTCAGCCGCAGGGAGCGCCGGCGGATCAGCGAATCCGGCCCGGAGGCCGAGTCGAGCACCTCCGGCCTCTGGTACCGGTGGTCGCGCTCGATCGAGCGGCAAACCGGGTTGCGGGCCGCGGTCAGCCTGCTCGGGGTGGTCGTCGTCGCCATCCCGCTGTTCACCCTCCAGCTCGGCCTCGACGACGCCGGCACGGACCCGCCGACGTCCACGACCCGGCAGGCGTACGACCTCCTGGCCAAGGGTTTCGACCCAGGATTCAACGGCCCGTTCGAGCTGGTCTCTGCGATCCACGGGCCGACGGACGAGGCCACCTTCTCACGGGTCCTCGCCGCCGCATCCCACCAGCCAGGCATCGTGGCGGCGACCCCTCCGGAGGTGAGCCCCGCCGGCACCGCCGCGGTCGCGATCCTCTACCCGAGCACCGCCCCGCAGGCTGCCCAAACCACGACGCTGCTCGACCAGCTTCGCAACCAGGTGGTGCCGGCGGCCGAAGCCGGCAGTGGACTGCATGTGCTGATCGGCGGCGTGACCGCCCTCCAGGTCGACTTCTCCACCGCCCTTGCCAGCAAACTGCCTGCGTTCATGGCGGTGGTGGTGATCCTCGCGTTCCTGCTGCTGCTGCTCGTATTCCGGAGCCTGTTGATCCCAGCCATGGCCTCGATCATGAACCTGCTGTCGGTCGGCGCCGCCCTTGGCGTGATCAACGCAGTGTTCGCGTGGGGATGGGGATCGTCGATCCTCGGGTTCAGCGGCACAGTGCCGGTCGAGGTGTTCCTTCCGGTGATCATGTTCTCGGTCCTGTTCGGGCTGTCCACGGACTACGAGGTTTTCCTCGTGAGCCGCATACACGAGCAGTGGGTTCGCACCGGCGACAATCGGGTGGCGGTCACCACCGGCCAGGCTCTGACTGGTCGAGTGATCACCGCCGCGGCCAGCATCATGATCCTGGTGTTCCTGTCGTTCGTTCTGAACGCCAGCATCATCATCCAGCAGTTCGGGGTCGGGCTCGCTGCGGCGATCATCGTCGATGCTTTCGTCGTCCGCACCGTCCTCGTGCCCGCGCTCCTGCACCTCTGCGGGCCGGCCAACTGGTGGCTCCCCGGATGCCTCGACGGGTGGCTGCCGACCCTGCACCTCGAGAGCGAAGCTGGTTCGGCAAGGGCCGCTGCCGGGCCTCCGCGCAACCCGGGCGACCGAAGCTTCTGAACCTAGCAGCCCTGAGCTGGCCCAGTGTTGAGGAATGACCCTTGACCGGGCGGGTCACGGCCGCGCGCCTGCGATCAGGCCGGCTCGGCAAAGTAGCGGCCCTGGTTCAGGTCCTCGATGAGCCCGGGCTCAACCGGGCGCCACCCGAACAGCTCGCGGGTCAGATGGCTCGACGCCGGCATGTCGCCTGCGAGCACCATGCCGAGGAAACCGAAGTCCTCGGCCGGTAGGGAAGCCGTTGGCAGGTTCAGGTGCCGGCCGATGCACGCAGCGATTTCGCGGGTCGGGACGGCCTCGTCGGCGACAGCGTGCAGCACCGACCCCGCCGGAGCCTCCTCCAGGGCCAGGCGAAACAGGCGCGCCGCATCCAGGACGTGTACAGCGGGCCAACGGCTGGACCCATCGCCGACGTAGCCGGAGACGCTCTTCTCGCGGGCCAGGGCAATCAGCCGGGGAATGAAGCCGTGGCGATCCCCGTCTCCGTGCACCGACCGGGGCAGCCGCACGACGGACGCACGGACGCCGCGTGCAGCCATCGCGATGGCCGCCCTGGCGTTCGCGCCCCGAGCCGCAACGGGTCCGACCGCCGCGGGTTGGTCACGCTCGGTTGCCACGCGCCCGTTCAGATTGGGCGTCCCGGAGGCGATGACCAGGGGTTTGTCGGAGCCCTCCAGGGCCCCGCCCAGCTCCTGGATGGCGTGTGCGTCGGCCTTCGCTGCGGCGTCGAGATCAGCCAAACCGTGGTTGTAAGCGAGATGGATGACTCCGTCGGAGCCGGCGGCTGCGGCGCGCAACGTCTCCAGGTCCTCGAGACCACCGCGGACCACCTCGACTCCAGCCGCCTCCAACTTGGCCGCGGACGCGTCGGAGCGGGCGAGACCAACGACCGCATGTCCGCCGCGCAGGAGATCTGGAACCAAAGCCGAGCCGATCCAACCGGACGCCCCGGTAACGAATACACGCATGGGGTGGGCCTCCCAGATCAGTTATGACACTTGGTGCCGTCAGAATACGGGTTGATGTCACCCTGTGTCAACATCGCTAGAATCCGTCTCGTGCCGAGATGGGAGCCGGACGCCCGGGCGAGACTCCAGGAGGCAGCCCTTGCGCTCTACGAGGAGCGGGGCTTTGACCACACCAGCGTCGAGGAGATCGCCGAGCGCGCCGGGCTGACCAAACGCACCTTCTTCCGCCACTTCTCGGACAAGCGCGAGGTCCTGTTTGGAGGTGGAGCGATGGCTGAGGAGCCGTTCGTCGCCGCCGTCCGTGACGCTCCCCTGACCGCAGCTGCGCTCGACGCCGTGAGTCACGGGCTCAATGCGCTGGCCGCCGCATTCGACGAGCAGGGCGAGCAGGCCGCCCGGCGCTTTCGGATTGTCCGTGCCAGCCCGCAGCTGTGGGAGCGTCAGTTGATCAAGTTCTCGTCCCTGGCCGAAGCGGTTGCAGGGGCGTTGCGAGACCGAGGGGTCGGCGACCCCGCGGCGATCCTCGCCGCCGAGTCGGGTATCACCGCCCTGCGCGTGGCATCCGACCGCTGGGTTGCAGATACCACGAAGCAGGCCCTGCGCCAGCTCACCGCCGAGGCGCTCGCGGAGTTGCGGGCCGTGGCATCCGGGGAGCCTTGCGGAGAGGTGCCAACGTCGCCAGCAGTGCTGACGCCCAGCAGCTGGGCGCCCGATGGTGCAGCCGGAGGAGGGGTTGCGCCTCCACGATCACCCTGACAACCGAGGGTCCAACGGCCGCATCCACCCGCCGATGAGGGGCCGGGTAGACCCTTGGTGAGTTCTGGTCAGGTGAGAAAGAGAGAGCACCCTAGAGTGCCCCAGCATTGCGTTCTCTTGCCTCTGGGAGCCGCCGGTTCAGTCCGGCTCCCTGGGCCCGTTGGTCGATATCTCGATCCGTCTGGCGGCAACCTCCGCGGCATCAACGACGAGCTCGCCGTACCTGGTCTGAATTCCAGCCAGGCGACGCACTTGGCGCAAGGCGGCGATGGAGCGTGGGTCACGGATGCGATCGAGCGATGCCACGACCTGCATGAGGACCACCGTATTCTCCTCTGGCCGCACCAAAGCTGCGACCAATCCGTCGACGACATCCTCTCGGTCGTGCATCCCGAGCTGCCACGCCGCGTCAGCCCGGCTCTGGAAGTGGGCGGCATTGGCCAGCGCGAAGAGCAGGCTCTCGGGCTCGTCGGCTCCGTAGACCCTGCGCTCAGTGGTCATGAACGTCAGTCTGCCAGGCTTCGGTGACTGGCCGCGACCCGCCTCGCGGACGGTCGTGGTCCCTGGAGGATGGCTCTGGGTAGATTGACGCGTGCTCGCGTGGCCGAGGGTGCTCTCACCAGAGCCGGATCCCTGTGGTCTCGCCATCGCCGGAACACATGTCCGGAGTGTGGCGAACAGATGTGCGTAAACCAAACATCAGTTCGCTATACTCGTACTCCCGGCCTCGCTCCCGTCCCGTCATCCCCCCTGGGCCGGGGACCACGGAGGCGAAGGAGCGATGCCCACCCCCCTGTCCGAGGCTCTGGCGACGCTGCGGCGGCGCCACGGCGACGCCGTGATCCGGTCCGGCGACAGCCTGGGCGGGATCGAGGCCTGGCCCACCGGGATCCCGATCCTGGACCACCGGCTCACTCCCGGCGGTCTGCCGGTCGGGCGGGTCAGCCTCCTGGCCGCCGCTCCCGGGGCGAGCGGGCGGCTCACCCTTCTCCAGGCGCTGACCGCCACCGCCAGCCGGGAACGGGTCGCCGTCTATCTCGACCTGGTGGGCAGCCTCGACCCCGGGTTCCTCGCCGACCTCGGAGCTGACCTCACCTCCCTGCTGGTGATCCAGCCGCCGTCGGGCCGCTGGGGGGAGGGGTTCTCCATGGCCCGGAGCCTGGTGGTGGCCGGAACCCCCTGGCTCGCGGTCGCGCTGCCCGGGGCGGATTCCCTGGCACCGGTGCGCCCGGATACCGCGACCCCGGTGGTGCAGCCGTCCGCCGCGGGGATCGCTACCCCGGGAGCCTCTCCCCTCGCCCCCTCTGGAGCCGGGGAGAGCCCGCGCGAGCCCAGGAGGTCGCGCCCGCGCCCCGACTCCGGATGGGAGCATCGCCTCTCCACCCTGGTCGAATCCGTCTCCACCCGCCGGGCCGTCTGCCTGGTCTCCGCCGCCGCCCCGCTGCCACCGGCCCTGGGGTATGCCGCCTCCCTGACCCTGGAGTGCGCGGCGGACGGCTGGGAGGAGGCCCACGGCGACGTGCTCGGTCTGCGCACCCGCCTCACCGTGGTCAAGAGCAAGGTGAGCACCCCGGGGGAGACGGCGGCCATGCTGCTCCGCTACCCCCGACCCTTCGCCGCCGCCGAGGCGGTGGGCCGGCCGGCGGTGGTCGATCTGACCCTCACGACCGAGGTTGATAACTCACTGGAGGTGGCGGGGTGAGGCGCGCGCGGCTTGGCCGCGGCGCCGAGGGGCGGCGAGCCCCTGTGAGAAGGGGGACCCCACGCGGCCTGCCGCGCGGGGTGGCGGGGTGAGGCGCGCGCGGCTTGGCCGCGGCGCCGAGGGGTGGCGGGCCCCGGTGAGAAGAGGGGGGACCCCACGCGGCCGGCCGCGTGGGGCGGGGTGAGGTGGGCGAGCCCCGCTTCCTCTGCGCCCGCTTCCCCCATCTCGCCCTGGTGGTCGCCTGGCGCAGCCATCCCGAGCTGAGATCCGAGCCCGTGATCCTCGGCGGGGCCCCGGAGCTCCGCCTGCCCGTCCTCGCCGCGTCGGCGGCGGCCCGCGCCGCCGGGGTCCGGCCGGGTCAGCCGCTCCGCGAGGCCCAGCAGCGCTGCCCCGGCGCCGCCTTCGTCGCCGTCGACGAGGCTGCGACAGCGCGGCTGCGGGAGGAGCTGCTCACCCTCCTCTACCGGCTCGCCCCCACCGTCGAGGTGGGGGATGAGGCCGCCTGGTGCGACCTCAGCGGCCGGCATGCCGCCCATCCTGACGGCACCGTCTGGGCGGTCGCGATCGCCCGCAGCATCAATCAGCTGCTCGACGACGACGACATCGCCGTCGGTGTCGCCGCGTCGCGGCTGGTGGCCGAGATCGCCGCCCGGCAGGCGGGGCCGCGCCGCATCCACCGGGTGGCTCCCGGGGAGGAGGCGGCCTTCCTCGCCCCGCTCCCGCTCAGCGTCCTCCCCATGGACCCGGCCGTCAGCGCCCGGCTCGCGGCGCTCGGCCTCGACTGCATCGGAGCGGTGGCCAACCTCTCCGCCGCCGATCTGCAGCGCCAGTTCGGGCCGGCGGGGATGGACCTCTGGCGCCGCGCCCGCGGCGGCGATGGGGTGGGGGAGTGGCAATCCGAGCACGGGCTCGGCCTCTCCGGGCCGCCCCGCCGGCTCGGGGAGCGGCTGGTCCTCGAGGGCGGCACCGGCGACCTGGAGGCGCTCCGCTTCGCCGTCCACGGCTCGGCCCTGGAGCTGGGCGACCGGTTGCGCCGCCGCGGCTGCCGGGCGGCCGCGGTCACCCTGGTCTGCGAGCTGGAGGATGCGGATCCGGCCGGGTTGAGGATCACCCCGCTGCAGCCGCCGGGAGGCGGCGCGGAGCTCTGGCCGGTGGCCCTGGAGCTGCTCGCCGGCATGCGGCTCACGGCGCCGGTGACCGCCGTCCGCCTGGAGGTCGAGGGGCTGGAGCCGGGAGCGGGGCGTCAGGTCGACCTCTGGCGGGGTGGTGATGCCGCCGGCGAGGAGATCGGTGGGGCCGCCGCCCGCCTGCGCGCTCGCTTCGGCCGGTCGGCGGTGCGGCGGGCCGAGCTGGCCGTCGATCCCGGTGACCTCCCCGAGCGGCGCTTCCGCTGGGCCGAGCCGGTGGCGACCGAGGTCGACGGGGAGGGTCGGGGTTCCCGGGTGGCAGGGGGGCCGGTGTCCGTGCCGCCGGCATCCGCGGGGCCGCGGCAGCCCGCACCCGGCGAGGGGGGAGGGCGGGCGGTCTCCGGCGCTCCGGTGGCGGCGATGCCGGCGCTGCGGCGATGACCGCCACCCGGGTGGCGCCGCCGGAGCGAGCCGGCCGGGAGGGGGGCCGGTGACCGAGCTCCTCAGCGGGGTCGCGGAGGTCCGGGTCGACGCCTCGGGCAGCGTCTGCGCGGTGCGCCTGGCAGGTGGCTGGTGCAGGGTCAGCCGGGTCGCCAACCAGTGGCTGGTCGAGACCGATTGGTGGCGCACCCCGGTGCGGCGCCACTACCTCCGCCTGCTCCTCGAGAGCCGGGGTGGTGGCCGCGTGACCTCCGGCTCCGGAGCAGCCGGCCGCCGGCCGCCCGCGGACGAATGCGTGGAGCTCTACCGCGACCTGGAGACCGGCGGGTGGCACTGGTCCCGCCGCTATGACTGAGCGGGGGAGGTGGAGGGCCGCCGGTCGAGGGGCACCGGCGGCCCATGCGGGGATTGCTGATCTGCCTCTGTCCTACGCAGAACGACTTGACTGGCATAGTTACACAGATTAGTGGATATGTCAAGCGCGCCATTCGCCGAGCTGGCGGCCCGATCCCACTTCTCCTTCCTGGAGGGCTCGGCCTCGCCGCGCGACCTGGTCGAGGTCGCGGCCCGGCTGGAGATCGGGAGCCTCGGCCTCTGCGACCGCAACGGGCTGTACGGGGCGGTCGGCTTCATCGAGGCCGCCCGCAAGGCCGGCATCCGCCCGGTGGTGGGGGTGGAGCTGGACCTGGTCGGCGCCGGCCGCATCCGGCTGCTAGCCCGCGGCCGGAGCGGTTACCGCCAGCTCTGCCGGGCGGTCAGCGCCGCCCAGCTCGCCGGGGTCAAGGGCCAGCCCCGGCTGCGCATCGCCGGCCTCACGGATGAGGAGCCGGTGGACGGAGCCCGGGGATACGAGGCTGGACCAGCGGGCGAGGAGGGGCGGGGGTGCGCGCAGAGCGAAGGTTTGCCGCAGGCAGCAGATGCAATGCTGCCGAGGCAAGCGGGCCGATCGCCAGTCAGGGCGATCGGACGCGCGGACCGCAGCGAAGCCCCACCCCCACCCCTCCGCCAGCGCCGTCCCCTCCTCCCCCCGCCATCTCGCCCCCAGGCGCTCCGGCCCACCGCCGGTCCGTTCCCCGAGGGCTGGCCATCGCTCCCCTCGACCCGGGACCGGGTGGAAGGCCCGCCGGCGGTGGTGGACCCCGCCGACCTCGACGACTGCATCGCCCTGGTCGGGGGACCGGAGAGCGCGGTGGTCGCCGCCCTCGTCGCCGGCGACCGGCGTGGAGCCCAGCGTCAGGCCGGACGGCTGCGCGAATGCTTCGGTCGGGACCGCGCCGCCCTCCTGCTCACCAACCACCTCCACCCCGCCGACCGCTGGCTGGCCGCCGAGGTCGCCGAGCTGGCCGAGCGGGCCGGCCTCCCCCTGGTCGCCAGCGCGACCCCGCTCCACGCCACCCGCGACGACAAGCCGCTGCTCGACGTGCTCACCGCCATCCGCCACCGGACCACCCTCGACCGGGCCGCGGCCCACGGTCTGCTCCTCCCCAACTGCGAGCACCGCCTGCTTCCCGAGGCCGTGCTGCGCCGCCGGCTCCCCGGCTTCCCGGGAGCCTTCGACCATGCCGCCCAGCTCGCGGCCGGGTGCAGCCTCGACCTCGACTTCACCGGGGTTCGCTTCCCGGGCTTCCCCGTCCCCGCCGGCGAGACCCCCTTCTCGGTCCTCTACGGGCTCTGCCAGGACCAGGTCCGGCGCCGGTACCGGCCGCTCACCCCCGAGGTGGCCCGGCGCCTGCAGATGGAGCTCGATGTCATCCAACGGACCAATCTGGCCGAGTTCTTCCTGATCGTCCACGAGATCATGGAGTGGGCCCGGGAGCACGGCGTCCCCGGCCAGGGACGGGGCAGCGCCGCCGACTCGATCGTCGCCTACCTGCTCGGCATCACCCGGGTGGACCCGATCGCCCACAACCTCCTCTTCGAGCGCTTCCTCCACGTCGACCACCAGGGGACGCCGGACATCGACATCGACTTCTCCACCGACCACCGCGAGCAGGTGATCCAGCACGTCTACGAGAAGTACGGGGCGGATCGGACCGGGATGGTCGCCAATGTGGTCACCTTCCAGCCCCGTCTCGCGGTGCGCGAGGTGGGCAAGGCGATGGGCTTCCCCGAGCCGATCATCGACCGGCTGGCGAAGTCCGTCGACGGCTGGCGGGAGGGGGGCGTGGAGGATGCCCTGGAGGCGGCCGGCCTGCAGCCGCACGCCGCCAGTGGCGCCCTGCCCTGGCGGCAGTTCCTGGAGATCCTGCGGGCCATCGAGGGCGCCCCCCGGCACCTCTCCATCCACGTCGGCGGGATGCTGGTCACCGGCGAGCCGCTCGTCGACGTGGTGCCGGTGGAGCGTGCCACCATGGAGGGCCGGGTGGTGGTCCAGTTCGACAAGGACGACGTCGAGGACCTCGGCCTCATCAAGATGGATCTGCTCGGGCTGCGCACCCTCTCCGCGGTCGCCGAGTGCCTGGACCTGATCGAGCGCAGCCACGGCATCCGCCCCGACCTCGACGCCCTCCCCCTCGACGATCCGCGCGTCTACGACATGATCTGCGCGGTCGACACCATCGGTCTCTTCCAGATCGAGTCGAGGGCTCAGCAGCAGGCGCTGTACCAGTCCCAGCCACGAGAATTCAACGACCTGGTGGTCCAGGTCGCGATCATCCGGCCCGGGCCCATCCAGGGCGACGCCGTCAACCCCTACCTGCGCCGCCGCCAGGGGCTGGAGCCGGTCACCTACCTCCATCCCAGCTTAGAGCCAATCCTGTCGGAAACCAAGGGGGTCATCCTCTACCAGGAGCAGATCCTGCGCATCGTCATGGATCTCGCCGGCTACAGCGCCGGTGAGGCCGACCGCTTCCGGCGGGCGATGAACCGGCACCGTTCCCGGCTGGAGATGCAGTCGCTGCACGACGGCTTCGTGCGCCGCTGCGCGGAGCATGGGGGGCTGGGTGAGGACGTCGCCGAGAAGCTCTTCCGGAGTGTCGCCGGCTTCGCCGAGTTCGGCTTCTGCAAGTCCCACGCCGCCGCCTTCGCGCGCACCGTCTACGAGACCGCCTGGCTGCGTCTCGAGTACCCCGCCCACTGGCTCTGCGCCCTGCTCAACGCCCAGCCGATGGGCTTCTACCATCCCTCGGTGCTGGTCGACGACGGCAAGCGCCACGGCATCCGCAGCCTCCCTGTGGACGTCACCCGGAGCCGGGCCCGCTGCATCGTGGAGCGCATCGAGGGGGATGTCACGCCGCTTTCTGCGGGGGAAGCGCGCGCAGCGCGCCCGGCGGGGAGTCCCGCCGAGCTGGGGGGTGGGCAGGGTGTGGCTCTGCCATCCGCTGCGAGGGGGGCCGCAGCGCCCCCCTGTGGAGAGACAGGGGTCCCCACGCCGCCCGCGGCGTGGGGCGTGCGCCTGGGCTTCAACTACGTCGCCCGGCTCGGCCCGGCCGGCCGGGCCGCCTGCGAGGCGGCCGTCGACGCCGGCGCCATCGGCTCGGTGGGGGAGTTCTGGCGGCACACTGGGCTCAGCCGGCCGGCCATGGAGCAGCTGGTCCGCTGCGGGGCGTTCGACCGGGTCCACCCGGGGAGGCCCAGGCGGGAGCTGCTCTGGGAGCTGGCCGCGGCGGAGAGCTCGCTGCCATCCCGCCGCCGCCCCCGGGCCGCCGCCCCTCCGTCGACATCGCCGGGCCCGCCGCGCGGTCGCGGTCACGTCGCCGCCGCTCCGGCGGGTCCCGCCCCCCCGTCCGGGCTGCTCCTGGAGCTGCCCGCCCCGGCTCCCGATCTCCCGCCGATGACTGAGCGGGACCGGGTCGCGGCCGACTACGCGGTCCTCGGGGTGAGCACCGGCCCGCACCTGGTCAGCCTGCTGCGGCCCGCTCTGGACGCGCTCGGCTGCACCCCGCTGGCGAAGGTCGGCGAGCTCGCCGACGGGTCCCGCGTCACGGTCGCCGGTCTGGTGATCGTCCGCCAGGCGCCGGTGTCGGCGAAGGGCTTCCGGTTCTTCACGCTCGCCGACGAGGGCGCTCACCTGGATCTCATCTTCCGGCCGGAGGTCGCCCGGCGCACCCGGGCAGTGGCCAACGCCCATCCCCTGCTGATGGTCGAGGGAGCCCTGGAGGTGAGCGCGGGACGGCGCAACCTGGTGGTCGCCGCGGTCACCGCCCTGGATGGTGAGGGGCGTCCACTCCGCGCCTCCGACCCCTCCGCGGACCCCCCGGCATGGCCGCCCACATCCCACGACTACCACTGACGCAACTGCAGCGCCGCCCCGCTGCCGGCGCTGTCGCATCGTTCGGAGCGATGTCTCACACGGGTAACGCAGTGGCCTCATTGCTCCGATGGGGTCGGTTCGCGCTTTTCCCCGTCGGTAGCCTGGCAGCACGTTCCACCCGTCCGCGAGGAGTCAGGACCGTGGTGTCTCAGCAGATCTGTCCGTCGTGCGCGACCGCAAACTCGACGTTCGCGTCCGTCTGCCGGAGCTGCTCGGTCCCCCTCGAGCCGCGCTCCCTGCCGAGCGACACCTCGGGTGGATTCGCGATCTACGGTGCTGACGGGCAGGCCGCCGTCCAGGCCGCTCCGGCCTCAGCCCGCCCCACCGACTACGCGCCGGCCCCCCCCTCGGCGGCCGGCGGCAACGGCCACTGGCCTGCCGAGAAGCTGACCCCCAGCAGCCTGCAGAAGTGGGCCTCCGACGGCTGGACCGGCGTGCCCCGGGCCCAGGTTCCGCGCCCGGTCCGGCCCGCATCGCGCGGCAGCTGGGCTTCACCGGCACCGGTGACGCCGGAGAGCGATGGCGGGCCGGCCCCGGCTGCCCCGCCCGCCCCTCCCGCCGCCCCGCCGCCCGCGCCGCCAGCTCCGCGCGGCCCCCTCGCCTTTCACCTGGACGTGGGCGCCGGATCCGCCCTGGCGGCCTCCGGCACGCCGGCCGCGTTCCCTCCCCCGGCGCCGCCCGCCGGCGCCCCCGACGATGGAGGCGGGCGTGGCTGGGGGGTTCGCGAGCAGAAGCCCGCCCCCAGCTCGGCGTGGGCGGTCCAGCCCGCGGCCTACACGCCTCCGGCGCCCTACATCCCCCCTGGGGCCCATCCCTCGTACGGTCCTGCGCCCGCCGGGGCCATGGCATCGCCCGGGCGCCGCCCGCGGGTCGGGGTCCAGATCTTCTTCCTCTCGCTGATCGCGGTCCTGATCACGGCCGGCATCTTCATCTACCTGATGAACGGCATGGCGGCCGGGGTCGGCTCGGGAACCCACACCCTCAGCACCCCGGCGTCCCTGGGCGGGGCCGTGCCCGACAAGAACGCGGTGCTGCAGCTCCTGGTCCAGCCACTCCAGGCGGAGATCCAGGCCGACGCGATCCCGGGGAGCGCCACCATCCGGCAGACGGTGGCCGGCTTCTACGGTGCGCCGGGCGCGAGCGATGCGGATTACTTCCTGGTCATGGTGAGCACCAACGCTCCGCTGACCGCCTCCGACCTCAGCCAGGCCGACTCCCACCTGCTCGCCGTCAGCTCCGTCCAGACCGCCAACGGGGTCAGCTTCCACTGCGGCAAATCGGTGATCAACAACATCCCCTCCATCTGCACCTGGGTGGATGGCAACGTCTTCGGGGTGGTCCAGGGCTCGTCGGACGTCAGCGCAGCCGCCACCATGGCCGCCGCGGAGCAGGCGCGCATCATCGCCGAGCACTGACCGGGAGCCGCGCCATCCCCGGAACGCGGGCCGGTGCGGTCCCATCCGGTACGATCGCAGGCGTGTCCGAGGAGCCAACGGGGCTGCACCGGCTCGCCGCCGCGGCGGACCGCCGCCGGATCGCGGTCGTCGCTCTGCGGGGGGTGATCGGCGGGGCGGTCAGGACCGGAGACCTGGTCCGAACCCTCGCCGAGGCCCGGCGCTCCGCCCACGTGCGGGCGGTCCTCCTCGAGATCGATTCCCCAGGGGGCAGCGCTGCGGAGTCGGAGGCGCTCTACCTCGCGGTGCGCCGTCTGGCCCGGGAGAAGCCGGTGGTGGCCTGGATCCGCACCACCGGGGCGTCCGGTGCGTACTTCGCGGCCTGCGGGGCGAGCCGGATCGTGGCCTTCCCGTCGGCGATCGTCGGCTCCATCGGCGTCATCTCGGTGCGGCCGGTCGCGGTCGAGGCGCTGCGCCGCCTCGGCACCTCCGTTCAGGTCACCAAGACCGGACCGTTCAAGGACCTGGGCGCCCCCTGGCGTGAGCCGACCGAGGCGGACCAGGCCAAGGAGCGGGAGCTCGTCGACGGCATCTTCCGGCGCTTCACCGGGGCGGTGGCCGGGGCCCGCGGACTCGATGACGCCCGGCTCGCGAGGGTGACCACCGGCGAGGTCTGGCTGGGCGTCGAGGCGGTGGGCGCCGGCCTGGTCGACGCCGTCTGCGAGGACGAGGAGGCCGCCCTGCGGGAGGCCCAGCAGCTCGCTGGTCTGCCCCATCGCCGGCTGGTCAGGATGGGCCCGCGCCGGTCGGTCCTCCAGCGCCTGGGCGTTCCGGGCGCCGGCATGGGGCCGCCCGGGGTCCGCTGGATCGCCGAGATCGAGGGCTGGCTCCGGGCCCCTCGGGTGCAGCTCTGAGCCACCCCGGCTGAGCCCGCCCGGTCAGAGCGTGGCGGCGGTGTCCGGCTCGGCCTCCGCCGCCTGCAGAGCGGGGTCGACCGGGTGGGCAAGGCCGGCGCCGGCCAGGGCGACCACGAGGTCGTCGACGGCGTGCAACCCGGTCTCCAGGTCGGAGGCGTCGAAGGGCCGGGCCGCCCGCCGCTCGCAGACCACGATCCCGGCGAGCCCGCGGCCGTCGATCACCGGGAGGAGCAGGTAGGAGGTGAGGTCGATGCCGCGCCGCCGTTGCGCCCGGTGCGAGGCGCTCTCGGTCCAGATCGCTCCCCGGCGGCTGCGGCGCACCCGGACCAGCAGCTCCGATGGGACTGTCGCGCTGCCCGCCCCCCCGTCCGGGGGCAGGGCCACGGCGCGGTCGGCGGCGACCGCGCGGGCCAGACGGCTGAGCCCCAGCCGGACCCCGGCATCCACGGCCACCTGGCCCCAGATGGTCGGCGCCAGCCGGGTGCTGCGGCGATTGACCAGGCCGTTGGCCAGCATCCCCGCCAGGGCCGCGAGCGCCCCGGCGGCGAGCGGGGGCAGGCTGGTCAGGCTGAGCAGGGCGAAGCACGCGTACATCACCAGAAGACTGGCGAGCAGGGCTCGGGTGAGGAAGAGACGGACGTCACCCTGGCGGGGGCGCCGCCGCTGGTCGGCGAAGGTCCAGAGCCGGTTCCAGAGGGCGTTCCAACCGAAGCTGAGGGCGAAGGCGGGCAGGAAGGCGAGCAGCGGCGGCACTCCCCCCGGTCCCGTGAGGGCCCAGAGACTGGGCAGGAAGAGTCCCAGCCCGGACACCCCCACCAGCGCGAACTTCCAGATCCGCGCCGATCCGTCGACCTGGAGGAAGAGCGAGATCAGGTGGCGCAGGAAGAGCAGTCCCTGGCGGGCACTGGCCTTGCTGCTGCCGGCGGCCCGGGCCTGGAACCGGAGCGGGACGTCCACCACGCGCAACCCCGGGACGCAGACCAGGAGCTCCAGCAGGATCTTGAATCCCACCGGGCGGAACTCGATGCCGTCGATGAGGCGCCGGCGGCAGAGGAAGAACCCGGAGAGTGGATCGGTGCTCAGCCGCGCCTCGTGGAAGAGCACCCGGGCGAGGGCCCCCGCGGCGCGGCTGACCAGGTGGCGCGACAGCCCCGCGAGGCCGCCGGCGCTCCCCCCTGAGACGTAGCGGCTGGCCACCACCAGGTCGGCCCCGGCGTCCGCCGCCGCCAGCATCCGGGGGATCAGCTCGGGTGGATGCTGGAGGTCGGCGTCCATGACGCAGACGGCCTCCCCGCGCGCCATATGGAGGCCGGCGACGACCGCGGTGCTCAATCCGCCGGCGCGCTCGGTGCCCTGCCGGAGCAGGCAGCGGACGTCGGAGCGCTCGGCCTGGAGGCCGGCGAGCAGGGACGGGGTGGCGTCGTCGCTGTCGTCGACGAAGCAGATCTCCGCGTCGATGCCGGTGAGGGATGACTCCAACCGCGCCCAGAGCGCCGCGAGCCCCTCCGCCTCGTTGCGGGTGGGGATCACCACGGAGAGTCGGATGGGCGGGTGCGGCGCCGGGGTGGCCATGCGTGCGAAGGATAGAGCCGGCACCAGTTGGGCGCGCCCCGCGGCCCCGGGAACCGCCGGCGATCGGCCGCCGCTCAGCCGGGCGCCGCGACCAGCTTGCCGTGGATCTTCTCGGCCAGGTCCTCGATCTGCTGGGTCAGGTGGGTGTTCTCGTCGATGAGCTGGCGGAGCAGCTCGATCCCCTGCTGGGCCGTCTGCTGACGGTCGAGGGTTGCGGCCGCGACGGTCTCACGGTGCCGGGCGTCGGCATCGGCCTGCGCCTTGTCGCGGTCGGCCTGCCGGGTCTGGGCGAGCAGGATCAGGGGCGCCGCGTACGCCGCCTGCAGGCTGAACATCAGGTTGAGGAGGATGAACGGATACGGGTCCCATCGGAAGATCGCGACCACGTTGACCGCGATCCAGGCGGCCACGATGACGGTCTGACCGACCAGGAACCTGGGGGTTCCGAAGAAGCGGGCGAAGGACTCCGCCCGCCGCCCGAAGCCGTCCGCTCCGAAGGGGCGAGCCAGGTGCTCGTAGGGCTTGAGGAAGCGCCGGTAGTGCTCCTCCCGGAGGTGCTCATCGGGGGCCTGGTCCCCGGCGGTGGGCGGCGTCGTCATCGTCATCTGCCTCCTCCAGCGGCGTGGGCGTCACGGGTCTGCCGGAAGGTACCGCAGCCGGAGCCCGGGTGGGTCATGCTCCGCCGCGGTGGGAGGCCTCCGGGCGCGAGGCCCCGGCGCCGCGCCCGCATTGACGGGAGTCAGCGGGCGGGCACGTGCTCCGCCAGCACCTCGTCGACGATCCGCAGCAGCCTCGGCTTGGCGGTGTAGCCGGCGATGCGGTGGACCGGCGACCCGCCCGAGTAGAGGAAGAGGGTGGGCACGGCCATCACCCCGAGGCGGTCGGCGGTGAGGTGGTTGTCGTCCCAGTCCACCGCCACCACGCGGAGCCGCCCCGCTCGCTCCCGGGCGACGTCGGCGAGCACCGGGGCCATGGCCCGGCACGGAGGGCACCACGACGCCCCGAACTCGACCAGCACCGGGGTGGGCGACCCCACCACCTCCGCGTCGAAGCTGGCGTCGGTGACGGTGTCGATGGCATGGTCGGTCATGGTGCGGGCTCCATGGCGGGGCGGGTGGTGACGGCCTTGTACGAGGCGCAGCTGGAGTAGGTGCGCGGCGGTCGCTCCGCGTGTCGCGAGCGCTTCGCCGGGAGGGGGAGAGGGCCCCCGGTGGGCAGGGAGTCGATCTCCTCCGGCCCGTAGCGATGCCAGACCGCCTGCCGGGACATCCCCAGCCGGTCGGCGATCTCCGCCCAGCTCATGCCCGCGTTCCGGGCGGCGAGGACGGTGCCGGCGCGCCGGCTCCCGACCAGGCCGGCGATGGAGCGGAGCGCCAGCAGCCGGTCGCCCACCGGCAACGCGTCGATCGCCTCCATGACCATGCGCGCGGCGTGGTCGGCGGCGCGCGTCGATGCGCGGTAGGGCGGTCGGGGTGCGGCGGCGGGCATGGGGCTTCGTCAACTATACATGACATCACCGCGATGACACGACCTGCCCGCCGGGGCACGGCGACCCTCCCCGGCGACCCCCGGCGGCCTCCGGCGTACCTCCTCCGGCTCGGACCATCCGCTCCCGGGGCGGGTGGCCGCCGGGCGGGCTATCCTGCCCGCATGGCAGATATCGAGCTCACCCCCGACACCCTCATCGTCCACATCCGCGGCACCGACAAGTTCTTTGCCCTGAAGAGCCAGCTCGAGGTCCCCCTCTCTCACATCGCCGGGGTGGAGGCAACCGCCCCCGAGGCGCACGAGGTCTGGCACGGGATGAAGGTTGCCGGCAGCAACCTGCCCGGCGTGATCACCGCGGGCCGCTTCGTCCAGCACGGTGAGTGGGCGTTCTGGGACGTGCACAACCCGGATCAGGCGATCTCCATCCGGCTCCACGACGAGCACTACGCCAAGCTCGTGATCGGGGTGGACGATCCCTCCGGCACCGTGGCCGCGATCACCACGGCCATCGCCCGCCGCTGACCCGGCGTCACCGCCCGCCACCCGACCGACCGGCGCGGCTCGGGGTGGCGCGGCCCGCGGGCCTCCGTCTGGCCCTCGCCCGCGGGTCCGTCGTCACCGGGAACACCCTGCCCCGTCAGGCGAATCGCGCTTGACCGCCGGGGCACCCCGTTCCAAGATTTGCAGGGAGCTCCAGACGGGTGCGGCACGACGGCGCTCGCCGGTCGGCCGCAGGAGCGGAGGGATGAGTCATGGCCATCAGTGAAGAGGTGGAGATCTCGGAAGCCCAGATCGCCGTGCACTGGCGGGAGGAGGAGTACATCCAGCCCCCGCCGAGGTTTGTCGGCCAGGCCAATGCCCACGACCCGGCCATCCTGGAGCGGTTCCGCGAGGACAACTTCCCGGAATGCTTTCGGGAATACGCCGACCTGCTGAGCTGGGACCGGTACTGGCACACCACGCTGGACAGCAGCAACCCGCCGTTCTGGAAATGGTTTGTCGGCGGCTGGCTCAACGCCTGTTACAACTGCGTCGATCGTCACCTGGCGACGCGGGCCAACCAGGCCGCCCTGATCTGGGTTCCCGAGCCGGAGGGGGAGCTGACCCAGACCATCACCTACCGCGAGCTGCACCGCCGGGTCAACGAGTTCGCCGCCCTGCTCCGCGATTACTGCGGTCTCAAGGCGGGCGACCGGATCACCCTCCACATGCCTATGGTCCCGGAGCTCCCGGTGGCGATGCTGGCCTGCGCCCGCCTCGGCGTCATCCACTCCGAGGTCTTCGGCGGCTTCAGCGGCGCGGCCTGCGGGGAGCGGATCGCCGACTCCCAGAGCCGGTTCCTGGTGACCATCGACAGCTACTACCGGAACGGCGACCTGGTCGATCACAAGGTCAAGGCCGACGAGGCGGTGGCCCGTGCCGCATCGCTGGGCCAGGAGGTCGACAAGGTGCTGGTCTTCCGGCGCCACGCCGGCGAGTACGGATCGGCAACCCCGATGGTCGAGGGTCGCGACGTCTTCGTCGACGATGTCATCGGTCAGTACCGGCGCGCGGTCGTGCCGCCGACCTCGATGCCCGCGGAGGCCCCCCTCTTCCTCATGTACACGAGCGGCACCACCGGCCGTCCCAAGGGGGCCCAGCACTCCACCGGCGGCTACCTCGCCTACGTGGCGGGCACCTCCAAGTTCTACCAGGACATCCACCCCGACGACACCTACTGGTGCATGGCCGACATCGGCTGGATCACCGGCCACTCGTACATCGTCTACGGGCCGCTCGCCCTGGGGACGACCAGCGTGCTCTACGAGGGCGTTCCCACCTACCCCGACCCGGGCAGGCCCTGGCGGATCGCCGAGCGTCTCGGGGTCACCATCTTCCACACCGCCCCGACCTCGATCCGGATGCTGCGCAAGGTCGGCCCCGACGAGCCGGCCAAGTACGACTACCGCTTCAAGCACATGACCACGGTCGGCGAGCCGATCGAGCCCGACGTCTGGCGCTGGTACCACACCTCCGTCGGCAAGGGGGAGGCGGTGATCGTCGACACCTGGTGGCAGACCGAGACCGGCGGTTTCCTGGGCTCCACTCTCCCCGGGCTGCAGGGGATGAAGCCGGGGAGCTGCGGACCGGCCGCCCTCGGCATCTACCCGGTGATCTTCGACGAGGAGAGGACCGTGGTCGAGCCGGGCAGCGGCAAGGCCGGCAACATCTGCATCCGCAACCCCTGGCCGGGGATCATGCAGACCATCTGGGGGCAGCCGGAGCGCTTCGTCGACGTCTACTACCGGAAGTACTGCCGGGACCTGGGCAGCAAGGACTGGCACGACTGGCCGTACTTCGCCGGCGACGGCGCGCTCCAGGCGGCTGACGGGTACTTCCGGATCCTGGGTCGCGTCGACGACGTCATCAACGTCGCCGGCCACCGGCTGGGGACCAAGGAGCTGGAGTCGGCGGCCATCACCGTCAACGAGGTCGCCGAGGCGGCGGCCGTGCCCGTCATCGACGCGATGCGCGGCAAGGCGGTCGAGATGTACATCGCGCTCAAGCCCGGCTTCAAGCCGTCAGCGGAGCTGGAGGCGAAGGTGGTCAAGGCGATCGAGGTCGAGATCGGCAAGATCGCCCGCCCCACCAACGTCTGGATCGTCTCGGACATGCCCAAGACCCGCTCGGGGAAGATCATGCGCCGGGTCATCGCCGGCATCTCCAACTTCACCGACGTTGGCGACATCACGACGCTCGCCAACCCCGAGGTGGTCGAGCAGATCAAGCATCACGTGCAGAGCGAGAAGCTCTCCCGGGGTCAGGTGCCGCGGGAGCTGTCGGCCGAGGAGCAGAAGGACATCGAGTCCTTCGGCAAGGCCGAGTAGCCGGCGTCCCACCGCACGGTGGACCGGGCGCGGCCCGGTCCACCGGCGACGGCGCCGCCCCCGTCAGCTGACGAAGGGCGACCCGGTTGGCAGCACCACCTTGTGCCACGTCGCGTTGACGACATCGGCGAAGGAGGTGTAGAGCGCCGCGATGGCGGTCAGCAGGCCGAGGTACCCGCCAATGTTGATGAGGCCGTCGGCGCTCGCGCCGAAGGTCGCGACACTGCCGGTGAACCAGCCGAGCGCGAGGACCACGAAGGTCAGGGTGAGCAGGACGAAGACGGTGGTGACCATCTTGGCCGCCCCCAGCGACGCGATGGTCATGTAGGCGGTGAAGATGCCCCAGGCAAGCAGGTAGAGCCCGACCCAGCCCAGCCAGGCGTTGGGCGCTCCTTTGATGATGCCGCCGAGGTAGACCTGGACCAGCAGGAAGAAGCTGAACCAGAAGGCGCCGTAACTGCAGAATGCGGTGCCGGCGAAGGTGTTGCCCCGGCGGAAGGCCCAGAGGCCGGCCACGAACTGGGCCAGCCCCCCGAATGCAACGGCCATCGAGAGGGTCGACCCGGTGAGGGGCACGATGGCGGCGTTGCCGAACCAGCCCGCGTTGACGACGGACAGGATCAGGGTTGTGAGACCGAATCCGGCCAATCCCAACGGGGCGGGATCGGCGATCGCGGCCTCCGTGGGTCTCGCGGCGGCCGGCCGTGGCTCCGCAGTGGTCATGGGTGTGCTGGTCATGGGTGGCTCTCCTCACTCTCTGAGCGCGTCGTCATCGCGCTCCCCGGCCACCAATGATGCTATGGGTTACGCCGCAAGTCCAGATGGGGCAAAGGGATTCGCCGCCGCACCCGGCGCGGGCCCGAGGTCCGGGGCGGTCGGGTATTCGACAGCCGCGTCACGTACGGCGGCCGCGTGGCATCCCGGCCCTGGCACCGCCTGGGGTCTCGACGTCCTCGGACTGTCCAGGCCTTGGACGCCACGGGGCGTTCGGTGCGCATGGTTCAAGTCGCAACCGGGCAGTCGGCGGCCGGCCGGGTCGGATCGGATCAGATCGGATCGGATCGATCTCTCCTCACCAGATGGCCGGTGGGTGCTCGGGGGCGGCCGCCGGGGTCTTTCGCTCGGCGAGACCCTGGCGGGTCTCTCCTCACTCCATCGCCCGGCGGTACGCGCGGGTCGCCCACCAGATCGCGAGCAGCGCCGCGGCGGCCGTCACCGCAAAGCCCAGGGCCACGGTCCCCGTGGTCACCGTCCCCGCGGCGAGCTGGCGGGCCGCCTCGACGGCGTAGTACATGGGGTTGGCGTGGCCGATGACCTGGAGCCATCCGGGGCCGAGGGAGAGGGGGAGCAGCACGCCCGACAGCAGGGTGAGCGGGAGCTGAAGGCCGGTGACCACCGCGGCCAGGCTGCCGATCTGCTGCAGGGTGATGCCGAGGGCCGCGGAGCCCGCCGAGCAGGCCGCCGTCAAGAGCGCCATCAGCACGACCAGCAGGCCCACTCCGCCCCAGTGGGCGTGGAAGCCGAAGGGGAGGGCGACGCACACCACGATGACGGCCGGGACGGCGAAGGTGATGACGTCGCGCACAACGGTCCCGAGGACCAGCGCCAGGCGGCTCGCCGGGGTGACCCGGAGCCTCTCGATGACGCCGGTGTCCAGCTCGCCGATGACGATCCAGCCCGCGCCCATGCCCGCCCCGAAGGCCATCAGGGCGAGGATGCCCGGGACGAAGACGTCGAGGACGCCGCCCGCCGGGAATCCGGGGCCGCCGGCCAGCGAGGTGAGCAGCGGGGCGAAGAGCGCGAGGTAGAGCAGGGGGACGCTCAGCCCCATGAACACCCAGATCGGCTGGCGGAGGGTCTCGAGCAACCGTCGCCGGCTGAGCAGGGCCGTCTGCAGCAGCAGGGTCATCACGCCGCCTCCGCCGCGACCGGGTCGCCCGCGTCGCGCAGCGAGCGCCCGGTCTCATGGAGGAACACATCGTCCAGCGACGGCTCCTGAAGGCTCACCCGGAGCACCCCGACACCGCCGGCCCGGAGCCGGTCGATCACGGCCGCCAGGCCCGCGGTCGGATCCGGGACCTGGATGCGCAGAGCCCCGCCGTCGACCTGCACGGCACCCACCCGCGGATCGCGCTGGAGGTCGGCAGCCAGCGACTCCAGGGCCACGGGGCCCGGTTGCGGGGTGACGATCACCTCCGCCGGATACCGCTGTTTGAGCTCCAGCGGGGTGCCCTCCGCCACCACCCGTCCGTGATCGATGATCGCCAGCCGGTCGCTCAGCTGGTCGGCCTCGTCGAGGTAGTGGGTGGTGAGCAGGATCGTGGTTCCGGCATCGCGGAGAGCGCGCAGCTGCACCCAGAGGTTGGCCCGGTTCTGCGGATCCAGACCCAGGGTGGGCTCGTCGAGGAAGAGCACCTCGGGCCGGTGCATGATCCCGAGCGCCACCTCGAGCCGGCGCCGCTGGCCGCCCGAGTAGCTGCGCACCAGCCGCTGCTGGAATGCGCCCAGCTCTAACAGCTCGATGAGCTCGCCGGCGCGGCGCTCGGCGTCGGCCCTGCTCATCCCGTACAGGCGGCCCTGGAGCAGCAGGTTCTCCCTCCCCGTGGCCTCGCGGTCGGCGCCGCCGAGCTGTCCGACGTAGCCGATCCTGTGGCGCACCTCGGCGGGGTGGCGGCGGACGTCGATGCCGGCCACCAGCGCCTCGCCGGAGTCGGCTCGGAGCAGGGTGGTGAGGATGCGCAGAGTGGTGGTCTTCCCGGCCCCGTTCGGCCCCAGGAACCCGTGAATCTGCCCGGCGTCGATCGAGAGGTCGACGCCACGGAGCGCCTCGACGCGGCCCCGTTTGATGGGGAACGACTTGCGCAGGCCGGTCACCCGCACGGCGCCGCCGTGGTTCTGGGCGCTCACGCGGTCGCCGTCCCCGGGTCGGCGGCCGGTGCGCTGCCACCCGGCTTGCTGAGCCGCGCCTCCAGGCCGATCCCGGAGGTCTGGATGGCACAGCTTCCGAACGGGCTCTTCGCGACCAGTGCCTGGAACGCGGTGGGCGAGTAGGCGCGACGGCGCAGCCACATCAGGATCCACCGGGTGATCAGGGCGCTGACGCCGCGCTGCTCCATGCCGCGCACCTCGCGCGCGATCTCGGCCCGGCTGGCCTCGTGGCTCATGTCCTGGACCACCGCGGTGCCCCCCTCGCGCAGCACCCGGTGCATCTCCTCGAGCGCGGCCAGCGGCCGCCGGAAGTTCTTGAAGGCGGCCTGGGTGACGACGAGGTCAAAGCTCTGCCCGGCAAACGGCATCTCCGAGACGTCGCCCTGACGGAACTCGGCGGCGACCCCCTGGTCCCGCGCCTTCGCAGTCGCGATCTCGACCATGGTGTGGCTGATGTCGAGGCCGGTGACGTGAAGCCGGCCCGACCGGGCCATCTCCAGGCTGAGATAGCCGGGACCGGGTGCCACCTCCAGCACCCGGGCGCCGTCGGGCAGCCCGGCGGTGAGCCGCGCCGCCTCGCGCCGGCACTCGGCGACCTGTCCCTCGGTGCCGCGCTGGCGCGCGTAGCGCCGGGCCGCGCCCCCCTCCATCTCGGGCAGCAGCAGCCGCCGCCGTGGGGAGGCGCTCACCTGAAGAGGCTCAGCGGAATGGCGACGGCCTCGGCCAGCAGCACCAGGAAGCCGCCGAGGCCGATCAGCAGGATGGCGAGGCCGACCGGCGACCCGAACCCCCACCAGCGGCTGAGGGCCCAGAAGTCGTTCTCGTCGCGGTCGTCGTCGTTCATACCGGTTCTCCTTCACGAACCAATGGCTGCGCTGCGGGCGTGCCGGCGGCGCCGGCCTCGGTCTCGGTGATCTGCGCGCTCTCGCCGCGGGTCCGACCGCGGGCGAAGAGCGACGCCACCGCGGCGAGCACCAGCACGCCGATGGGGAGCAGCATCGTCGGCTTCATCGCGGCCACGAACCCGTCCGCGAAGACGGAGTGGGCCAGCGCTGCGAGGCGGGCGGCCAGGCCTGGCGGGGTGCCCGCGGGGATGCGCAGCGCGGCCCCGCTCTGGCCGGCGCCGACCTGCAGGCCGCTCGCGGCGGTGCCGCTGAAGCCGGCCACGAAGGGCGCCGCGACGCGGGCGGGGAGGTGGGTGGCGGCCGCGACCGCCTGGGTGTGCAGCGAGCTGGCGAGGCGGTTCTGGAGCAGGGCTCCCACCGCGGCGCTGGCGATCACCGCGCCCATCTCCTGGAGCGTGCTGAGCGTCCCCGAGGCCACTCCGGCCAGCTCCACACGGAGGTCGCGGGTGGCCAGCTGGAAGGCCGGCCCCCAGATGCATCCCATACCCAACCCGCCGACCACCAGCCCGGGCACCACCGACCACCGGCTCGAGTCCGCCTGCACGTCCCAGGCGATGTAGGCGGCTCCGGCGGCGAGCAGCAGCAGCCCGGCGGTGAGCACGCGGTTGGCTCCCAGCCGCGCGGTGGCCGGCCCGTTGGCGGGGCCGGTGGAGAGGAACATCGCCCCCGGCTGCACCGCCACCACCAGGCCGGCGGCGATGGCGCTCAGGCCGAGCACCGACTGGTAGTAGATGGTGAGCGGCAGGTAGATGCCGAGGATGAAGAAGCTCATCGCCGCGAGCACCAGCGCCATCAGCGTGAAGTTGCGGTCCCGGAAGAGGGCGAAGGTG
>Ga0187867_10000378_pt1 | contig 39915 bp, 38 predicted proteins | sample June2016WEW_13_1_FD_132976 | JGI IMG/M metagenome (GOLD analysis project Ga0187867, IMG submission 132976) | Peatland microbial communities from SPRUCE experiment site at the Marcell Experimental Forest, Minnesota, USA - June2016WEW_13_10 | ecosystem: Environmental > Terrestrial > Soil >... | reverse complement strand
TGCCACTGCTACGCAGCATTCGTCGCAGCGCCTTCACCAAGGCAACAGGTTGAGCAAAATGGCACTGGGAGGGTCCAGACTTTCCCACCATCCGAGAAAAAGGTGGCGTCCAGATGTAACAGTTCGGTGCCGCATTTACGACAGCGGGTCAGATGTGGCAACGCAGACAGAGCGGCGAAGAGTTCCGCTACGGACTCGGACGGGACGATAATGGATTGGCAGTTATTGGTCGCCATAACGTAGGCTCCTTGCAGACCCGAATTCGGGCTGTTCTTCGCAAGGATCCTGACCCGGCGAGCACCTCCACCTTAACGTCTGGCCGTTGCCAAGGAGGCCGATACCGCGCCGTAGGTAGGTTGTCCCTGTCGCCCGTATGCCCTTCTTGATTCTGCCGGAATGGTGACCACGAAAGATGGTCACTTTCGCTCAGAATTGGCAAGATGCCGCAGCGCCTGGACTCCCTGCCGATCACGACCGATTCGAATCGGTCGACGAGAAGGAGACGTTCCTAAATCTGGGTGGATTCCGCAGGCGCGGAGCACGCTGCTGTGTCGTCGTGAGCCGCGAGGAAGAAGGTTCCCGAATGCTCCCAAGTGCAAGGTGTTATGTCGATGTTCCGGTCCCCGACTGGGTGGGGGGCTTTTTGGAAGAAGATGTTCAACAGGAACTCAATATGACAACTTCGCTGGAACGCATTTTGGAGCAGTCGTTCCTCCTCTCACAGACTATGCCCGCGATTCGAGGCGCAGTCGCGAACCGAAGAAAACGCCTTCAGTCAAGCCACAGGCAGGAGCGGCTTTCACCATAGAACGGTCGCGAAGGGCAGCGCAGTCAGCAAGATGGGAATGTTTGACTTCCGATCCCAAGCGTGAAATCATTATTTTGTCGGGTGGATCGCAGTTTTGCTCGCCAACTCGATGTTGTCCTCGCCTTCTTGCGCATTCATTCTTCTTCATACGACAGTTAAGTTTTCTGCGCATTCGGAACCCTCGAGAGGAGGCCGATCATGACACCCACGGTGGCAGCAGCCGAGAAGCTTAGCAAATTCGATCCCAAGAGATTCCTTTCGACCATCGACGGCGGTAGGAAGATCGCGGCATTCTCCAAGAAGCAGACGATCTTCGCTCAGGGCGATCCGTCCGATGCTGTTTTTTATATTCAGAAAGGCAAGGTGAGGCTCACCGTCGTGTCGAAGACCGGGAAGGAAGCCATCATCGGCACTCTCAACGAGGGCGATTTCTTCGGAGAAGGGTGCCTTACAGGGCAGCTAGTTCGCCTATCCTCCGCAACCGCAGTAACCGATTGTTCCGTAATGCGAATCGACAAGAGGTCCATGATGGCCGTCCTGCATCGAGAACAGGCATTTTCCGACATGTTCGTAGCATATTTGCTGACACGGAACATCCGCTACGAGGAAGATTTGGTTGACCAGCTTTTCAATTCCAGTGAGAAGCGGCTGGCTCGTGTTCTTCTCCTGCTGGCGCACTTCGGGAAGGACGGGAAATCCGAAGTTGCAATTCCCAAAATCAGTCAGGAAGCGCTAGCAGAGATGGTAGGCACAACTCGCTCGCGGGTTAGTTTCTTCATGAACAGGTTCAGGAAATTGGGATTTATTGATTATCACGCCGGGGATGAATTACAGGTTCACAATTCACTTCTGAACATCGTTCTTCACGACTAGCCTCTGCGCCGACAACAAACGGGACTCTACCTTTTGCGGAGCTAGCCAATCTCGGCTCCGCCATTTCCTGGATGACTTCCGCGTGTCGCTTTTAGCGGATTGTTTTTTGGTTTTCTTTCAGCCATTCATCCATGATTTCGCGAGCCCGGGCTTGTTCTACAGGTCAATTTGGATCAAGCGCACCACCTGCTGGCGTGGTATAGTGGCAACCGGGGTGGTTACCACCTTCTCCTCTTTCAGGTTTTCTGACCTAAGCCAGTCCATCTGAAGTTCTCCCACCTTAGGCGTTTCAGCGAGAGAGCGGTGTGCCCATGGCATTTGAGGCGATCTTGCGCGAAGCCGATCAACTCCACAACGTCAGTACCCGTCTTGAGGCACTGGCGGAGCAATATCTACCCGTGTCAGAACCACTCATGACAATCGCGGGAAGCGTTCGTAACGCGGCCACTTTGTTGGAGGTGCTGGTTGTATCGAAAAGTCCAAAGCCGATCTGAGTTACGCAAAAAGACTAGGTGCAGCAAGATCGTTGAAAAATGTTTAATATTGAGCAGTCTGCGGACACTGCTTTCGTACATGCTGAGGAGCGGAAGTCACCAGCAGAACCAAAGGTAAACCGGCATTATGCGAAAACACCTAATCGCCCCGATTCCCCAGAGTGCTCCGGCTCTCAACGAGGGCTGGCTCGACCTCGATGGTGCAGCCGTGGTCGAGGTCACATCGGAGGAGAAAGAATATCCGGTAGAGGCTGCGCTCGTCTCAGCAGAAATGCGGGGCTGGCGCGCTTCCGATTCTGGCGCTCAGACTATCCGGCTGATCTTCGATCGGCCACAAAGCCTCCAACGCATCTCGCTCGTCTTCGAAGAAACCGAGACTGAGCGTACCCAAGAGTTCGTGTTGCGATGGTCTGCGGATGGCGGACGCTCGTTTCGAGAGATTGTGCGTCAGCAATGGAATTTCAGTCCCCCAAACTCAATACGCGAGTTTGAGGATTATAAGGTTGAACTCTCGGGCGTCACGGTTCTTGTATTGATCATTGTGCCTGACATTCGTCGGGGAGCGGCTCACGCCTCGCTCAAGAGCTTGCGCCTGTCTTGATGGTCCGCTGCCTGCTGCTAAATTGGACTGTAAGAACTGAGCAGTTTGGATCCGCGGAGCCATGCTTTCCAAGCCTATCCTCTACTCATCAAGCAGATAAGCAGGCGAAGGAAAGCCCCGGGGAAATGGAATATGAGCCGTATCAATAAACTGGCACCAAAACTGCGCAAAGCTCCGCAACCGCCTCCGTCACGTGCTGGAGCACCCGCTGACGCAGACCGAGCCAAGGCTGCCCGCGGTTTGCCCAAGTACTTTGGCAACTACTAAGTTAGTTCGCCAGAGGAGAAGTGGTGTAGCAAGCTGTGTTGACGATCGGGGTAGTGCCACCGGCCGAAACCGTCGATCGCACCATACCGTCCTCAACCGCGCAATAATACTTTGTTCCGGTCGTCGAACTGGTCGGTGTAGCGGTGGTGAAGAATTGGGTAAGGGCGTTAGTCCCCGGTGCAGCGGCAAATTGGTAGCCGCTCTTACCTTTGGTGCTGGTGGTGGTGGCGTTGCCGTTACCGTTGGTGGCCAGGTTCTGGTCGATCAAGCAGGCGCCAGAGGAGCTCGGCGTGCAAGGGGCAACTCCGCCCAACGTGATCAGACTTGCTGCATAGCCAATGGTGGGATAGGACGCGGCATAGCCGATCTCGCCGGTCACGATGGTGCGCTCTCCGGCGGCCGCTGATGAATCGTCGGCTGCCATTTTGGCGCGCATCAGGTTAGGAATCGCAATGGCGGCAATGATCAGGATGATCGCAACCACGATCAGCAGCTCAATCAGTGAGAAGCCCTTTGGTTTCCGCATCTCGGCCATGTTCCCCTAAGTGGAAGTTATAAGAAAGGTATAAGGAAGTTGTGATGATTGCACTTTTCCATCCAAAATAGTTAGTTACGTTCGTCACCGCATGATGCGGGCAATTCCCTTTGTTTTCATCACCTGCCAAAACTATCGTCTGAGTTTGTTTCATTTCTGTGGACACCCCTGTGCCGGGAAATTTATAAACCTCGGCAATTTGTGTCAGTCCGAAAACTTGAGATGATCCGGAACACGCATCCCGATTTAGCCAAGGTGCTAAAGCAGCGAAAACCGGTCAACTAGACCGGTCAACTAGAAAAAGATCGCCCGGTCACTGATTTACTGGAATCCGAGGACGTCGCGAGAGGGCAGCGCCAAAATTAAGCGCAGGGCTCGTTGGAAAATTCTCAATCTTCGCCCTTTGCCGCAAACGAGATTCCTCATTCACGCAAGGATTCGACGATCGCAAGGCCCGGGTAACTTGCGCATCACTGGACATTGGTAATTTGAACTTTCGTTCTCGCGGGAGTCAAATCAAATTGCCCTACCACTTCACCAGGTAAACTTCGGTTCTTCCAGGGACCAAAGTGTGCCTCTGAAAAACAATTCCTGGCCGAACCGGAGTATGAGAGCAGTCATGTCTCGGCTAAAAGCAAGAATTCTCTGCATCGACGATCACTTGAACGGGCTCATCGGCCGCAAGATGTTTCTGGAGTACAACGGTTACGAAGTCCTCGAGGCGACCGGCGGGGATGAAGGGCTAAAATTGTTCGAATCGCATTCGGTGGATGCAGTGGTGCTCGACTACCAGATGCCCGGGATGAAGGGTGACGTGGTGGCAGCGAAGATGAAGCGCGTCAAGTCACATGTCCCCATCATGCTGCTATCCGCCTACGGACCACTGCCGCAAAATAAACTGGCCGCAGTGGATACCTTTCTCTCTAAGTCTCAACCGCCCAAGATTCTCTTATCTACGCTGCAGGACCTGCTCAACAGTCAGCCTAAACCATTCTTCAGCCGATGGCTCGATGCTTGGAGGAGCCAAAATCAAAGGATCCGGCATTGAACTTTTTGATGCGGATTTTTGGACGAGGTTGCCGGCATCGATTCGGCTGGCCACGCGTCGGCGCCAAAGGTGGTCACTATCAGATATGCCTGCTTTGTGGCGCCGCATACGAATACGACTGGAAATTGATGCGACGCACGGATCGATTATCGGCGGCAGACGCTCGGCAGGACTAGAGGCAAGAATCGGTCCGGCGAAGCACAAATTCTAGAGCTGGATCTAGCTCCCAAGCTTCTTCGAGGGTCAGGTTCCTGGGGATTGGGACGGCACCTGGATGATGTGAAGGCCGCATTCGGTCTTTGAAGATCCCGGCCATCGACCCGCTCTCGGGTTCTCGCCTGGCCGTACCGCACGAGTGCAATGGGTGCAGCCGATGCTCGGATAGCTTCGGTCATGCAGCGTGTTGTAGGGAGTGTCGTGGGCGCGAATGTACTGCCATATCTGCTTCGAGTTCCAGTCGGCAATGGGATTGATTTTGATTAACTCAAATTTGTCGTCCCACTCAATTTTTCCCGCGCGTGCACGAGTAACGGTCTGATCGCGACGGATGCTGGTGATCCATGCTTTCAGCTCGCTCAGTTTGCGGCGCAGGGGCTCCACCTTCCTCAGGTTGCAGCATTGGTCGGGGCTGAGTTGCCAGAGGGATGCACCGTGAATCCGCTCCTGCTCCTCCGGAGATAGTAGCGGGTAAACCCTTTCGATCGTGATGCCATATTTTTGCTCGACTTGATCCATCAGGTTGTAAGTCTCGGGGAAAAGAAATTCAGTATCCAGAGTGAATAGCCGGAAATTCCGGGTCACTCGCGAAGCGATGTCGATCAGGACCATACCCTCAGCGCCAAACGCGGAAGAAATGGCTACGGTATTGCCGAAAGTTTCGAAGGCCCAGCGGAGTACACGTTCGGGGCTCCAGGTCTCGGCGGCTGTTTGCAGTTGCGTTATGTTCTCTCTCATGGCAGCGGTCCTTGTGCAACGTAAAGACATCTCTTAAACCCAGGGGGCACGGACTTACACAGCGGGATACTGCTCAAATGCGGCAGCCTCCGCGTTTTCTAGAGTCGCAGCGAGAGCAACGGGTTGGATGGTCTCCGGACTGGCGAATCGGACAACCTCGCCCACGACCAACAGAGTCGGAGAGGGTAGCCGCGGGGCTCGCGGAAGATCCGAGATTGTGGTCCGGTGTAGTTGCTGCTCGGGAGTGGTGGCGCGTGAAATGATTGCGCAGGGAGTTTCGGGTTCGAATCCGGCGCTTGAGAGTCGATTCGCAATGCGAGCAAAATCGTCACCGGGCATGTAAATCACAAACGTCGACTTGGCTTCGGCAAAGTTTCGCCAGTCTGCATCGGTATTTTCGGACGCGCGATGACCGGCCGTCAGCACGAGAGTGGAAGATGTTTGCCGATGAGTGAGCGGAATTTCCGCTGCGGCCGCAGCTCCCAAAGCTGAGGTGATACCCGGAACGATCTCATAGGCGATGTTGGACTGCCGCAGCGCTTCGATTTCTTCTCCCGCGCGGCCGAAGATCAGCGGGTCGCCGCTCTTCAGGCGAACGACTTGCTTTCCTGTAGCAGCCAAAGTCACCAGCAGAAAGTTGATCTCTGCCTGCCGCATGGTCTTGTTTCCGCGGCGCTTGCCCACGTTCTGGACTTGAGCGATGCGCGGGATCAATTGCAAAATTTCGGGCGAGACGAGATCATCGTGTAGCACTACATCGGCGGCTCGCAATAAGCGCAGAGCTTTCACGGTCAGTAACTCGGGATCGCCCGGACCTGCTCCCACCAAATAAACTTTGCCATTCATGCAGTTACCCTCCTGTTGTTATGCGCAGAATCTCCTGCAAGCGCAGCTTCCAAAGCCTCGCGGCTCGCCAGCGAGTGCAGTAACTCACGTTTCTTTTCTGGATCGAGATCGCTGGCCAATACGAGCTTCCGAGTCGCTCCCAGTTCCGCGACCCATTGGGCGTATGCGGGACCGAATTGCCGTTCGAGCTGTTGCCGAAGTTTTTGCGCGAGAGACGGACTTTGACCACTAGTCGAGATTGCAATTTGGAGATCGCCGCGGCGCACTACCGCGGGATAGTAGAAGTCGCAAAATTCCGGTACATCCACCGCGTTGCACAGAATGCCGCGCCGCTGTGCTTCGCGATAAATGAATTCGTTGAGAGTGGACGATGCGGTGGCGATGACTGCGACGAATGCTCCGTCGAGATCCTCCGGAACGAAAGCTCGCAGTTCGAGGCTGATCTTGCCTGCGTTCGCCCACTCATGAACGGCTTCGGCTGCCTCCAAGGCGATGACGCTGACGTGCGCACCAGTATCGAGAAGGCCGGCGATTTTGGGCTCGCCCACTTTACCGGCGCCGACCACAAGGCAGCGTTTATTTTCAAGTTTAAGAAACATTGGGAATAAGCTGCTCATCGGTGGTTCAGCCTTCCAAGCTGGCGGGAACGCGTCCCTCGGGCAGATCGCGAGGAACCGCATCGACGGTTTGCCCCGCCAGGTAGTCGCGCAATTCCGTGTCGGTGTGACGGGAAAAGAACTGCCGTAAATTTTCGCCGGCGTTGCTCTCCGCAATGAATCTACGCAGTAATCGCTCGATCGCGTCAGGGACGTCGGTCGCGAGGCAGCGATAGCCGACCGGGCGCGCAATCGACTGATGGAGACCGACGGCTCCGCCGAGACAGAAGTAGTAAGCGTCCACCATTTGTCCGTTGACCTTTAACTTCTTGCCCTCGATACCGATGTCGGCGATCCAATGTTGCCCGCAACTATTGGGGCAACCGGTGACGTGCAGCTTCAGGTGCTGATCAAAGCCGGGCAAGCGCTCTTCCAATTCTTCCACCAGCCAGCGAGCGAAGGTCTTCGTCTCGGTGATGGCGAGTTTGCAATACTCGCTACCGCTGCAGGCGATGGCTCCGCGGAAAAACGGAGAGGCGTGTACCGGCAGACCGATTTCTCCTAGCTCTTTCGCCAAATCGTCGGCCTGCAAATGTGGAACATTGACGATCAGCAGGTTCTGCATGTTTGTGGTGCGCAGTTCGCCGCTGGCGAAGCGCTCGGCGAGATCGGCCGCAGCATCCATTTGCGCGGGAGCAATCCGGCCGCGTAGAACCGCGGAGCCCACATAGCAGTAGCCGGGTTGCTTTTGCGGGTGGATGCCGATGTGATCGCGATAAACGTCCGCCGGCGGATTCTCGGGTTCGGCAGGATCGAGTTGAAATCCGATGCGGCGTTCGAGTTCTTTCTGGAAATCGTTCGCAGTCCAGCCATGGCGCAGGAAGAGAAACTTCAAGCGCGCGCGCTCACGGTGTTCGCGCAATTGAGCGGAGTCGCGAAACAGCTCGGCGATTCCCTTGATTACCGGTAGAACCTGGTTCCAGCGTACGAAGGCATTCAAAGGTGCGCCGAGGTAAGGTTCCGTGGAAAGCCCGCCGCCGATGCGCAAGGCGAAACCAATTTCAGAGTTGCCTTGACGTTGACGCTGAGTCGCCGTCAGGCCGACATCGTTAATCTCTGGATAAGGGCACCAGACGCGGCATCCGGTGATCGAAATCTTGAATTTTCGGGGCAGGTTATAGAACTCAGAGTTGCCGGCCAGCATGCGATCGACATCGAGCGCGAGAGAAGAGGCGTCGCAGATTTCGTCCGCATCGACACCGGCGACGGGGCAACCAGTAATGTTGCGAGTCACGTCGCCGCAGGCGCCAATCGTATTCAAGCCGGCGCGCCACAGTTCTTCCAGTACTTCGGGGAGCGCTTCGATGGTGACCCAGTGCAGCTGAATATTTTGCCGCACGGTGAGGTCGGCGGTTCCGCGAGCATAGCGGCGGGTAAGATTCGCAATTGTGCGCAGTTGATCGGAACGGAGGAGGCCGTTGGGAATTCGAATCCGCAACATGAAGAACGGGAGGGCACGTCCCTGGCCACCTTGGCCGCCGACGACACCGGCGCCGTCGCCCTGCGTGTAGACTCCCCACCAACGGAAGTAGGTTCCGATCCATTCCGCTGGAATCGAGTCGAAGCCTTCCCGCGCGAAACGGCGAATCTCGGCCAGACCCTCCCACGGGTTCATCGCGCGCTTCAGGCGCTCGGATTTCTGTGCTTTGGTTTCTGTCGCTGAAGGAGTCATAATTGGCCGCCAAAAAGAAAAACCCACCGCCAGATGATTTCTGGCGGTGGGTATAAGTGCCGATAACTATGAAAGTTTTAAGTCAGCAATTCACCTGCGCCAGAGCACACGATTGCGCAACAACAACATGCACACATGCACCCCTGGCGAAGATTGCTGAAACTGGACATACTCAAAAAATAGTAACCGCCGCGGACGAGCGCGTCAACCTTACTGTCGGGATTAGACGATTGAAAATTATGATCGTGAGCATTACATTTTCGACTGGGGCGTCTGTACCTGCAGTGTCCGGGACTTCGGGAGCGCCATAACTCATAATGGTGAGGGGTAGTTTTCGATCGAAGGCGGGTGCAGGTGGGTATGAATCATGAAAGCGCAAGCCGCAGTTTTAAGAAGGTCTTCATAGCTCCCCTGCTTTCGGTCCGAGGCGGGGCGAAAGCAATCGAGTTCTATAAAGCTGCCTTTGGAGCGAGCGAATTATTCCGAGTTGACGACGAGAGCGGAGCGGTGGTGGCTCAATTGTCGGTGGAGGGAGCCGAATTCTGGGTGGCGGATGAGTCTCCGGCGCACTTTAACTTCAGCCCCGAGTCTTTGGGCGGAGGTTCGGTGCGAATCGTGATGATCGTGGAAGATCCGGATGGCGTGTTCGCGCGGGCTGTTACAGCCTTGCCGGGAGGCGTTTGAGGCGCTCAGAGGAGCCGCAATCGTCCGAAGAATCGCGGCTGATCGATTCGACATCCAATGATTTTTAGAAAGGATTTCTATGTCGATTCGACCGGTCAGCCGGCTCATTCAGGCAAAGCCAACTCTGGAGGGCGCGGGAGTGCATTTGCGCCGAGCATTCGGCTTCGGAAATACCAGGGATTTCGATCCATTCCTTTTGCTTGACGACTTTCGCAACGATGTTCCGGAGGACTATCTTGCCGGTTTTCCGTGGCATCCGCATCGCGGAATTGAGACCATCACGTATGTGCTGGCGGGAACCGTGGAGCATGGCGATAGCATGGGAAACCGTGGCGCCATCGCAGCCGGCGACGTTCAGTGGATGACTGCGGGCAGTGGGATTATCCATCAGGAGATGCCGAAGGGCGATCCAGCCGGACGGATGCATGGATTTCAATTGTGGGCGAATCTTCCGTCGTCACTGAAGATGACCGCGCCGCGTTATCAGGAAGTGAAGACCGGCGAGATTCCTGAGGTTACCGACGACGATGGAACGCACGTGAGGATCGTTTGTGGAAAGTTCTGGGGCAAGAGTGGGCCGGTGGATGGTATCGCCGCCGATCCCATTTATGTGGACGTCTCGGTAGCTCCAGGCAAGAGGAAGACTCTGCCGGTGGAGACGACACGACACGCCTTCGCCTATGTTTTCGGCGGCGGCGGCAAGTTCTGTAATGCGTCCAGTCCGCTCGCGGTTCCAACTGAAGCGGTGAAGTGGGCGGACACCACGCCACCGGTGGAAGCGGAGAACCGCTCGCTCATTCTTTTCGATCGCGGCGACGAGGTGACGGTACAGGCTGGGGATGATGGGATCCGATTTCTTCTGGTCTCCGGAAAGCCTCTCGAGGAGCCGGTGGCCTGGTACGGACCGATCGTGATGAACACTCAGGAGCAGTTGCAACGGGCATTCACGGAACTGCAGGAGGGAACGTTTCTGAAGGACGGTGAGCGCAAGTAGCAGCTGTCGCGCGGAATCAGTTGAAGATGGTTCCGGTTTCTCCACGCAAAAATCTCGCAGTCGCCGACCTCATGGTGAGAATCGTAACCCTGGGTTGCACCGGCAGCGGGAAGACTACTTTGGCTCGGCAGCTTGGCGGAAGGACGGGCGCACGCGTTATCTGTCTGGATGACATGTGGCAGTCGCATGGGGAAGAGAAGAACGTTCCCGCTTTCCGAAGCTTGATCATCAAGGCGCACGCGGGTGATCAATGGATTCGCGACGGTAGTTTTGCACTGGCGACATTCGATATCCGGTTAACTCGCGCTACTCTTGTAATTTGGCTCGAGAGCTCAAAACGATCCTGTGCTTGGCGTGCCATCACGCGCGTGTTCAAGCGCGGTCGGGCCCATCGCATCGGCAAACTCCCTGAAGTTCGGGCATTCCTATGGAAATTTGATCGGGTCCACCGTCCGCGCATTGAGGCGGTCAGGGCCTCTCATGGACCGGAGGTGCCCGTTCTCACACTGACTGGCAGCCCCGACATTGCGAACTTTCTCCCCTCTTACGGCGCTGGCGCTCACGATCCAATTCAAGACTGACCAACTACTTGGAGCCGCTTGATTGACAATTGCCTTCGACCGCCCTACCTTTTCGGGGGACGGTTGTGGAGGCTCTCCCGTGATGGGCAAGATCACGTTTCGTGTTTCATCCTGGGCCTGCATGGTTTTCTTTCTTTCCGCAGTGGGCCTGCTTCATGGACAGGCCGCGTCATCCTCACCAGGACTTTTTCAGGATCATGCTGATATAGGCATAGTAGTGCACGCCGGGACGGCGCAATATGATTCCGCGCAGCATGCCTACACTGTTACTGGCAGTGGCGAAAACATGTGGTTCAGCTCCGATGCGTTCCAGTTTGCCTGGAAACAAATGTCTGGGGATAGCGCATTGACCGCGGACGTCGTCTTCCCGGAGAAGGGCGGCAATCCCCATCGCAAGGCGGCGCTGATGATCCGCCAGAGTCTCGACGCCGACTCGGCCTACGCCGACGTGGCCTTGCACGGCGATGGTCTGACCTCACTGCAGTATCGCGATGCCAAGGGGGCCACCACACACGAAATTCAATCGAATCTCTCTGCCCCTCGCCGCTTGCGTATCGAAAGGCGCGGTGACTTCATCTATGTTTTTCTGGCTGCAGCCACCGGCGAACCGTTGCGGCCTTCCGGAGCGTCCATCAAGCTGCCGATGCAGGGATCGTTTTACGTGGGCATTGGTGTTTGCTCGCACGATAAGGATGCTGTCGAGAAGGCCGTCTTCACGAATGTTGAGATCACAACTCCAGCCGCCAGTACCGCTCCGCCCGTTCTTTACAGCACACTGGAGACGGTCGCGATTGCCTCCACCGACCGCCGCATCGTCTATTCGGATGCCAGTCACTTTGAAGCGCCCAATTGGACCCAGGATGGCGTTGACTTTCTCTTCAACCGGGAAGGCCGCATAGAGCGCCTTCCCGTTGCTGGCGCTACTCCTGCGACGATCGATACTGATGGCGCGACTCATTGCAACAACGATCACGGAATCTCCCCCGACTCGAAGTGGCTGGCGATCAGCGATAGCTCGCAGGCGGACCACAAGTCGAGTGTGTATGTCGTGCCCATCGGCGGCGGTACACCTCGCTTAGTCACGAAAAATTCTCCGTCCTATTGGCATGGCTGGTCGCCTGACGGCAAGACGCTCGCCTTCGTCGGGCAGCGTAACGGCGACTTCGACATCTACACCATCCCCTTCGCCGGCGGCGATGAGACGCGCTTGACCACCGCGAAGGGCCTCGACGATGGGCCCGAGTATTCTCCGGACGGTAAGTACATCTACTTCAATTCCGAGCGCACCGGTCACATGCAGATCTGGCGCATGCACGCCGATGGCAGCGAGCAAGAGCAGATCACCTTCGACGTCTTCAACAACTGGTTTCCGCACATTTCCCCGGACAGCCAGTGGATGGTCTTCCTTTCCTATGGAAGCGACGTGGTTGGTCATCCACCCAATAAAGACGTGCAGCTCCGCATCATGAACGTGAGTGATGGAAGGATAAGGGGTCCGATCACGGTTCTCGCCAAGCTTTTCGGGGGGCAGGGGACGATGAATGTTCCATCATGGTCACCCGATAGTGCGAAGGTCGCTTTCGTCAGTTATCAGTTGCTGCGTGCCGAAGATTCTGCAATAAAATGAATGCTGCCGCTTGAATGGTTGAACCGGTCGTTGGATCGATGAGAGATAGACCGAGGAGAGACAAGATCGCATGCATGTTGGAGTGTTTACGCCGCTGCTGTCGCAACTCCCGCTGGCCGCGGTTTTCAAGAAGCTCAAAGCGCTGCAGATCGACACCGTCGAACTGGGAACGGGCAATTATCCCGGGGATGCGCACTGCAAGCTATCGATGATCGAGAATTCGTCAGAACTTGCGGAATTTCAGAGGGCTTTGGCGGATCACGGTGCCACGATCAGCGCGTTGAGTTGCCATGGTAATGCGCTGCATCCGGATAAATCCCGCGCACAACACGATCGTGAGATAAGTCGAAAGACCATTCTGCTCGCGGAAAAGCTCGGCATTTCTGTTGTGGTCGACTTCTCAGGATGTCCGGGCGATTCGCCTCATGCGACGGCTCCCAACTGGGTCACCTGCCCCTGGCCACCGGACTACCTCAAGGTCCTCGATTGGCAATGGAATGAAGTGGTCTCCGGGTATTGGATTGAGCACGCGAAGTTCGCCGCCGACCATGGTGTGAAGATCGCCATCGAGATGCATCCCGGATTTGTGGTTTACAGTCCGGAGACGATGCTCAAGCTGCGCTCTATCGCCGGACCGAGCGTGGGTTGCAACTTTGATCCAAGCCATCTCTTCTGGCAGAGCATCGACCCCATCGCGGCGATTCGCGTGCTTGGGGATGCCATCTTCCACGTTCATGCCAAAGACACGCAGATTTACGCCAGCAACCTGCCGCGAACCGGCGTGCTGGATACCAAGCCGTACACCGAAGAGCGCGGACGTTCGTGGATCTTTCGCACGTGCGGCTACGGTCACGGGGCCGAGTGGTGGAGCGAGTTCATCTCGACGCTACGGATGTTTGGCTATGATGGCGTGCTCTCCATCGAGCACGAAGACAGCCTGCTGTCGCCCGAGGAAGGCTTAACCAAGGCGGCGAACTTTCTCAACAGCATCGTGATCCGCGAGCAGCCGGGCGCGGCCTGGTGGGTCTAGCCTTGAGGATCAAATTGCGCGGATGAGAGCAAGATGAAAACAGTCAGGACGGCAGTTATCGGAACCGGCTTCATGGGGCGAGTGCACCTGGAAGCGGTGCGGCGGGTCGAGTTTGTAGAGGCAGTCGCCATTGCGGGAAGGAACGCGGATGCGGCGCGGCGCCTGGGCGCTGGATTTTCGATCCCAACGGTTACAACCGACTATCGCGAAATCCTGCGCGATCCGGCGATTCAAGCGGTCCACCTTTGCACACCGAACTCGGAACATTTTTCCATGGCTAAAGCCGCGCTGCAGGCGGGAAAGCATGTGATCTGCGAAAAGCCTCTGGCCACGACGGTTGAGGAGGGCGAAGAGCTCGTCTCTCTCGCCGCTCGGCAGGGAGTGCGAAACTGCGTCTGTCACAATCTGCGTTACTACCCCATGGCGCAGCAGATGCGGCGCATGCGCGAAGCGGGAGACCTCGGTGAGAATCTCGTGGTGCAAGGAACATATTTCCAGGATTGGCTGCTTTATGACACAGACTGGAACTGGCGAGTCGATGCAAGAGCGGGCGGGGCTTCGCGGTGCATGGCGGATATTGGCTCCCACTGGTTTGACATGGCCGAGCACATTACTGGACTGCGAGTGACTTGTCTCTGTGCCGATCTTCAGACGTTTCACTCCACGCGAAAGAAGCCCCAACAGTCGGTCGAGACTTTTTCTAATAAGCTGCTTGGCCCGGAAGATTACATGGAAACGGCTGTCGACACGGAGGATTTCGGTGCCGTGATCTTCCGGATGGGCGGGCGCACGCGCGGCAGCGTAACCGCCAGCCAGGTCTCGGCAGGACGCAAGAACCGGCTCAGCATTGAGATCAGCGGCAGCCGGGCATCGGTCGCGTGGAACCAGGAGCGTCCCGACGAGCTGTGGGTGGGCCACCGTGACGCGGGTAACGAGATTGCCATCAAAGATCCCTCTTTGCTTAAGCCGGCAGCGCGCAGCTATGCTGATCTTCCCGGCGGCCACAGCGAAGGCTACGACGATACATTCAAGCAGGTCTTTCGTCGCTTCTACGCTTCTATCGCTGCGCGGGATGAAGCGTGCGAATATCCGCAGTTCATCGATGGGCTGAGGCAGTTGAACATTCTCAACGCTGCGCTGGTGAGCAGTCGCACGCGAGCCTGGGTGGAAGTGCCCGCCCTGGGCAGCAGACCGTGAAATCTGCAACGGAAAGGAACGCTTGTTAATTCTCGCCGCCATTGTTGCCATCTTCATCTATGGGATGATCGCCGCCATGTTGGGTACGATCCTGCCCGACTTGTCCGATCGTTTTCATTTGACTCCCAGCCAGAACGGCACGATCGCATTCGCGCAGGCATTGGGGCTGATCCTTGCGTCGCTCGCCGTGGGTCCGCTCCTCGATAACGAAGGAAAGAAGATCGGACTGATTCTGGGGATGGGCCTGATCTCTATCGCACTCTTTGCCCTGCCGCGCTCGCCGGGTTTCCGCAGTATCCTGCTATTGCTTTTTTTACTCGGAATCGGCGGCGGCATCGTGGTGACTGCTGCGAATGCTCTGGCCAGCGATGTAGGGGAAGTCCATCGGGCGACGGCGCTGAATCTGGCTAACCTGTTCTTCGGGCTCGGGGCGCTGGCCACACCGTTCGTTGCCGCCAATCTTTTTAAGCGGAACTGGGTGCGCCTCTGTTACACCATCGCGTCCCTTACGGTTGTCACGCTTGTGGTCGAGGCCGTCACCAAAATGCCCGGGCCCACCGGTGCCGGGCGTTTTGTCTTCGCGGATGCTTCTCCGGTGTTGGGGCGTCCTCTCCTGTTTCTGATCGGACTTTTCCTGTTTCTCTACATTACCTGCGAGGTGGGAATCTGGAACTGGTTGCCGAGGCACTTGATCGCACAGGGTATCCCGGAGTCGCGGGCGCTCAACATCCTTTCTCTGGGATTCGCCCTCGGAATGCTGATCGGACGCGTGGGAATTTTGCCGGTTCTCATCCGCATGCCTGCCGTCACGGTCACGATGGCGGGATCTGCGGCGATGGCGGTTACGACGTTTCTAATGTTGCGGGCCAAGAGTCCTGCGGCAGCATGGGTGCTGGTATTTCTTGCGGGGATCTCGATGGCGCCCGTCTTTCCCACGACGCTGGCAATCGTGGGTGATGCTTTCCCGCGCATGACCGGCACTGCCATCGGTTTTGTGATTACTTGCGGATGGACAGGCCTCGCAGTCAGTTCGCGGCTTATCGGCGTCATCGCGGGTGGCGACCCGCGGCGGTTGAAGAAAGCTCTGCTTGTGATCCCAGCTTCCGCCGTTCTGATGCTGGGACTAGACCTGGCGATTAAGAGCGCGCTGCGTTAAGAATCAGGTGAGCAGCATTTATTCGTAAACGCTCGTGTGCTAAACCGTCACCGCACGCATATAGTCGGCATCGATTTTGAGAGCCTCCATCTGAGGCAGGTCAAATTCTTCCTGCTCCACAAAGGCGTGCTTGAGGTTGGTCTTCTTGGCCGCTGCGAAGATGGGATGATAGTCAATCGTACCGTGCCCCATTTCAGTTGAGGGCGGATGGTTTGAGGGCGTGGACGCCGGGGTCAACTTGAAGTCCTTCACGTGCAACATAGAAAAGCGCGTGGGATAACGCGTCAGCAAGTCCGCCGGATTCTGTCCCGCCACCACTGCCCAGCCGCAATCCAATTCCATAGTCACCTTTGCCGGATCGGTCAACTTCATCAGTTCGTCATAGAACAGCACGCCGTTTTCCGAGTGGAACTCCGGAGTGTGATTGTGATAGGCGAACCGAATACCAGCCGCGTTTGCTTTCTCCCCGATGCGATTAAACTGATCGGCATTCCAGCGCCAGTCATCGAGCGTCATCGACTCCCTTGCGGCGCGAGATCCGCCATCTTTCGCGCGCGAAGAATCCTTTAGCATCGGCGCGGCACAGACGATGTAGCTGAGTCCCAAGTCCTTGCCGAACTGAATGGTTTCATCCATTTTCGGCAGAAGTTGGGAGAGGGAATAGTGAGCGCTCACGCATTGCAGGCCGGCGCCATCCATCGCCTTCTTCACCTCGCCAGGGCTGCGGCCAAAGAAGCCGGCAGCTTCTACTTCGCGATATCCCATGGCGGACAACTGTCGCAGGGTTCCCTCGTAGTCCTTGGGCAGAATGTCGCGGACAGAGTACAACTGCAAACCAAGGGGAAGGCCGAGCGCATTGGCCATCAGCCGGGGAACGCTGTTCCAGAGTGCTACGCAGGCGGCCGAGGCGGAAGCTGTTTTCAGAAAAGTTCGTCTGGAGATTCGATGCATTGTGCGAGCCTCAATTCTGATTTTCTATCGGCAACCTTCGGCTGCGAATTCCGCGGCTTATCCGCGAATTGCCTTTGCCTTCGCATCCCAGGTTGCGATCGTATTCTTGAAGTAAGCGTAGTTGGCGAGGTGACAGCCGATGGCCGCATGGTGGCCGAAAATCTCATTTTCGACGGTGGGCTTGCGAGTTCGAACCGCACTGAAGAAGTTTGCCTGGTGCGCCGACACGTCGCTGTAGCCTTGCGGCGCGGTGAAAGTCTCAGCCGCAACTGCCTGATAATCGAGCGGTCCGGGCTGCGGATGTTCTGCCTTCCATTGCGCCAGGTACTCCTTGCGAAGCCGCTCTGGCCAGCCTTTTACTGAGTACTCCTCAGGCTTGGGCGTGGTGTCCTGCGGGATGAACGTCAGCGTTTGCCCATTGATCTCCATCGTGCCCTTGGTGCCGTGGAACTTGATGGGCTCGCCGCCGGCGTTGTTTAGATTGCAGCGCAGCACAATGCGGAATTTCGGATAATCGTAAAGTGTCTCGATCAGATCCGGAAAGTCGCGTCCGTCCTTCCAGCGAAACAGTCCGCCGCTGGTCTGCGCGCGCTGCGCCACTTCATTCGTGCCCGAGATGAAATAAATCCCGGAGAGCAAATGCACGAATAAATCTCCGGCCAGTCCCTCGCCGTAATCGGAGAAACAGCGCCATCGAAAGAATCGCGCGGCATCAAACGGGCGCTTGGGCGCGCCCTCGAGAAACGCATTCCAGTCGATGGTCTGTTCGCTTGCGTCGGGAGGAATGGGATAGACCCATGCGCCGCTGGGGGAATTACGGTCCGACGCACCCTCGATGAAGAAGACCTCGCCCAGGGCTCCGGATGCATAGAGTTCGCGCGCTTTTTCGTAGACGATAGAACTCACACGCTGGCTGCCCACCTGCAGGATGCGATTTCCCTTGTGCACCGCCTCTACCATCGCGAAGCCATCTTCCACGTTATGCGACATTGGCTTTTCGCAGTATACGTCCTTGCCCGCCGCGCACGCGTCGACCACGACGCGCCGATGCTGGTGGTCGGGAACAGCCACAATCACCGCATCTACATCTTTGCGGTCGAGGATCTCTTTGTAGTTGCGCGTTGCCGGGACCTGCTTCTGCACCGCTTCTTGCGCGGCTTGGTGACGGCTGTCATAAAGATCGCAGACCGCAACGCATTCGACGCCGGGCACTGCCAGCGAGGCTTGCAGAAGTTCGCATCCACGGGTGCCCGTTCCGATGGAAGCAAATCGGACGAGATCGCTCGGCGCAACCTCCCGCCCCGCTCCCCACAGTGCGGCGGGCTCGAGGAGCGTGAATTTAACAGCGGCTCCCGCAGCTACCGAGCCTGTTCCGATTCGCATGAAATCCCGACGTGTTAAAGAATGCATCCGATTCCTTTCTCTCTCGCCCTGCAGACTAAGACTATCGTGTGGTCAAGTCAATAGAATGGCCGAATCCGGCCGAATCCGGGCAGTCTTGATTTTCCGTCAGCTTGAAGGGTCCGCAAAATAGAATTGTCCGAAAATAATAGTCCCCAGATTTTTTCTTGTCCCGCATTATGCCCGCAGCAAGTTGCGCGCGATGAACAAAACGTTGGCCGGACGTTCCCCGAGTCGCCGCATGAAGTAGGGATACCACTCAGTACCGAAGGGAATATAGACACGGAGGCGCCAGCCGTCACGCACCAGACGTTGTTGCAGATCGCGACGGATACCGTAGAGCATCTGGAACTCGAAGGAATCGCGAGAGAGCTTTTCCGCCCGCGCGAAAGTCTGAGCTTGCCGGACGATGTTTTCATCATGTGTAGCCAATCCATGATAGATGCCGCTTTTCATCAGTGTCTTCATCAGCTTGACGTAGCTGGCATCCACTTCGGATTTTGCTGCGAAAGCGATGTCCGAAGATTCTTTGTAAGCTCCCTTGCAAAGGCGAATCCGTATGCCCTCGCGCAGAAGCTTCTCAATATCACTCGCAGAGCGTTTCAAATAAGCCTGGATCACGGTGCCGACAGAATTGCTATTGCCGGGCATGCGATGGAGTTCATGGACAAAATCGAGTGTCCGCTGGGTGTAGGGCGATCCTTCCATGTCGACCCGCACAAATCCCGGAGGGTTCGGGGACGCGGCCTTGGCGACTAAGCTGCTGACGATGTCGCGGGCCAGGTTTTCATCGACATCCAGCCCCATGTGCGTGAGCTTGAGGCTTATGTTGGCGTTCAGTTGGTTGGCAGTGATCGCGTCGAGTATCTGATGATAAAGTTGGCCGCTGCGACGGGCCTCCTCAGGATTCGTGACATTTTCGCCCAGGTTGTCGATGCTGACGCTCATCCCGGCACGGTTGATAGCCTGGGTGGCGCGAACGGCGTCGGAAATTTCGGTTCCCGCAACGAAGCGTCCAGAGACGCGGCGGCCGAGCGAGGAACGCTCGGCGAAATTGCGTAGAGATGGATTTTCAGAGAGATGAACGAAAAACGCTCTTAACATGCCGCACCTGGAAATGCTGCGCCGGGGAAAGGATTAGCCGACGGTGGAAATGGCCGCATGAAGATCACAGAACGTTGTATCACAACCGCCGTAGATCTCAGATATCTCAGATAGAACGGGCATCACGGCAGAAGGGCAGGCCGGTGGCTCAAAATTAAAGCGAGAATTTCAGCTCCACGGTCTCGTGAGTTTCGTGGGAAGCGGGCTCCCACTTCCACTCCCGCAATGCATTCTGCGCGGATTGAACGAACAGCGGATGGCCCCCCCTAATCTCGACCGTCTTCACGGTGCCATTTGGCGCAACCAGGACCTCCGCTTTTACACTGCCCTGCATATTCATCGAACGAGCAAGGTTGGGATATTGAGGGGTTACTCGGCTGACGATTTTGCGTGCGCCTTCTCCATGATCCTGACCTTGAAGGCCGGCGGGAATGACCACGAGCGCCGACGCCAGAGCAAGTGCCAAAACTGCAACCCGGTGTTGCAATCGAAGCTTCATGGACTGCGTGCAGATTAAGGCAATCCAATTTTTCCTTGCAGATTACGGTAGTAACCAAGCCAGGTAACCGCGAAGAACACGATCTTGACCAGGGACTCGAGTTATTTCCCTTGCTCTTCCAGGAATTTCTCGACCTCAATGGCAGCCATACATCCGCTTCCAGCGGCGGTGATTGCTTGCCGGTAACGGCGATCCTGCACATCGCCGCAGGCGAAGACGCCGTGGACTTTCGTGAATACGTAGTGGTGCGTCTTCAGATAGCCATCCGAGTCGGTGTCGAGCTGGCCGGCGAACATCTTGGTGTTGGGCTCATGGCCGATGCCGAGGAACATGGCGCTGGTGGGAAAGTCCCAGACTTCTTCAGTTTTTAGGTTACGAAGTTTAAGGCCGGTGACTTCATGCTTGAGGGGGTCGTAAACATCGTCGACCACGGTGTGGGTCAGGAAGTGGATCTTTTCATGTTGTTGCGCACGTTCAAGCATAATCTTTGAGGCGCGGAAGCTTTCGCGCCGATGAATGATGGTGACTTTGGAGGCAAAACGAGTGAGGAACAGAGCTTCCTCCATCGCAGAATCACCGCCGCCGATCACTACGATTTCTCTTCCCGAGAAGAAAAAGCCGTCGCAAGTGGCGCAAGACGATACACCGTGACCGATCAACTTCTGCTCATTGGGCAGGCCCAGCCAACGCGCAGACGCGCCGCTCGCGATGATCAGCGATTGGGCATGCACCTGGTGCTTGCCAAGATAAAGCAGGAACGGGCGATGGCTGAGATCTGCACTGGTTAAGTGAGCCATGCGATATTCGGCGCCGAAGCGTTCCGCCTGTTTGCGCATGTTCTCGACCAGTTGAGGTCCCATGATTCCCTCGGGAAAACCCGGAAAGTTTTCCACCAGCGTAGTGAGGGAAAGTTGGCCGCCGGGCTCATGGCCTTCCACCAGCAGCGGCTTCAGGTTGGCGCGTGCCGCATAGAGAGCGGCAGTGTGTCCGGCGCAGCCGGAACCGATGATGACGACGTTGCGGATTTCGCTCATGATTTTCTTGGTGCTCGGTTAGATTGCGGACCGGAGATTTCGATGCATCGTGCTTTTCCGTCCGGCCGCGAATGAATCTTCAGCACTGCGGCCGGAAGACGCCCGCAGCAATGTTCGGTCATTTCTTTTCTTCTGCAGGCTCGGCCGACTTGTGCTTCGCCGCCGGCTCCAATCCGCCGCCTGGGATCTGCGCTAGCTCCGCCGGTACGGTCCGCTCCACTCCGAGCAGCCGCCGATAGCGAGCGAGCGCCTCTGAGGCGCCGCGGAACAACGGCTCATAGGCGCTTTGATCCGGTGGCGGTCCATTTTCCGTGGCATTGCAACGCACCAGGGCGATCGAGGATTTTCCGAAACGCTCGAGCCGGATACGGCTGGCGGGAGTATTCGCCGTAATCATGGATGCGACGCTGCCCATTGCCGAGGCGCTGTCTTCCATGGAAACCTGGATCAAATCTTTCGGATCACGTACGTGCAAAACCAGAGTCTCGATCATGTTGTGTCCATCATTGCTGAAGGAGTACTGCACGCTGGAGAACAGGGCTTGCACTGAGAATTCACGGCGGATGCGCACGTAGCGGGCCACGGACGTATCGCCAGAAAGTTGCGCGCCTTGTCCCGGCTGAAGAAAGTTAGGGGCATCCGCCAACGTGGAGACACCATGGGAAATTTCGAAGTCAGGACTGAAGAGCGGCTGCTTGGGGATACGCCCCAAGGCCGCTAGAATTTCCTTCTGTTCCTCGGCTGACGGTGTACAGACATTCAAAACGTTGACCTTCACCTGCGGTTGCACCGAGGGAGTCTCCGCAGACTGCTGGGCACAGATCGGGCCTGCGAGGAGCAATCCAGCCAGGATGAAAGAGAATTTTGGGAGCACTGCGGAATTCTAAACGATTACTGCAAAAAGCTAACACGTAAAAAGCCGCCCATGGTTTTGCCCGGGCAGCGAAGACGGTTAGAATTCAAGCATGGCGAATCTAACGCTGGTTTATGGCATGCGGCTGCTGCCCTCGGAAGAGGTGGCCGAGGTAGGGCAAGCTCCGGTGAAGCTCACGAATGGACGCGCGGCCCACGTCACCATGCACGTGCTCGAGGGCAGCAAAGAAGAGATCGAGAAACAATTGCGCACCAGCCTGGAGGCGTTCTTCGATCTTTATCCGGAGATTTGAGGGCGGCAGGAAGGGAACTTCTGGAGTCCTGCTTCAGCACCGAGTGGAATCATGCGGGAGTTTTACTGGAAATCTCGCGCAAGAATGATGGCGGCGGGTTTATGGCCGAAGGGCTGGATTGCGCGCGGGGCCTGCTATTCCCTCGGATTGGCAATCGGACTATTGGTTCTGGAACTCTTGCTGAAGCGACTAGCTCCGGTGGCGAGCGACAGCCTGGGCGGTTGGGTTAAGTTTCTTCTTTTCGATGCGGCGCTTTTATTTGCAATTCTTGCCTTCGGCGCGCTCAAGCGAAAAATCCTCTGGCGCTTGCGCAACCGGCTGATCGTCACCTACGTATTTATCGGCGTGATTCCTGCTGTTCTGCTGGTGGTAATGGGAATCATTACGATCTACCTTTTCGCCGGGCAATTCGCCAGTTTCGTGGTCACGTCGGAGATCAACACGCAGTTGCGCAGTATGCAGGCCGTCAATGCAGCTGTGAGCAACGAACTTGCGGCGCGCATTGAGAAGGGCGAAACTCCCACAGCGGAATCGCTTGCCGGATTGCGCAAGCGCGATCGGGCCTGGGGGCGACGGCGAGTGGGGGCCTGGCACGGGATGCGGTCTTTGCCGATGAGCGCCGGAGCTCAAAATCCGAAGCCTATGTCTTTTCCAGATTTCTTCAGCCAGGACGACGGCAACGTCGCCAAAGCGCTGCGCGCCGGCGAGCCTTTCAAAGAGATCATTCGCGACAACGATGAATTGTATTTGCGCGTGGCATCGGTCTATGAGGTCGGGCAGGAGAAATTGACGGTAGTGACGAGCGAGCCGTTGGATCGAGATCTGGTAGCGGATATCGCCGCGAATCTTGGCGAGATTACCCTCTATGCGACAGGAATCAGTCTAGACGACAATCGGCAAAATGACCGGCACGAGAGCGCTTCAAAAAGTCCACCACTCCGTTCGTCTGGCAAGCCGGAGAAGGACGAGGGCGGGATTGTTCTCAGCGAGCGCAAATCGGGGGTACGTGTCAAAAGCGATCAGCAGGATCTGCGCCCGACCTTCACCGTAGGTGCACTCCCCGCTCCTAGCGGAATGATGGACCGCGAAATTACATTCGGCACTCCGCTTCCGGTGATTGATTGGAAAACAGGAGAGCGCGAGCGGGCGGGAGCACTCGTGAAAGTGCGTACCCGGCCTTCCGTTCTTTACAGCCACTTGTTTGCAGCGCTGGGAGATATAGCTCGGGGGGTGGAGTACATTCTGCTTGCGATCATCATTTTCTTTGCAGTGATCGAGATCGTTGCGCTTATCATCGGCACGCGCATGACGAGCACCGTGACCGGCGCGGTCGCGCAACTCTACAACGCCACGAGAAATGTGGATCGCGGCGACTTCAGCCATCGCATTCCGGTGAAATCTGCCGACCAACTGGCACAGCTCTCGTTGTCGTTCAACTCGATGACAGAATCGATCGAAAAGTTGATTCTGGAGCAGAAGGAGAAGCAGCGCCTGGAGGGCGAACTGGCAATCGCACAGGAAGTGCAGGCGCAACTATTTCCGCGCCTGGTTACAGAAATCGAGTCCCTCGAGATACACGGCTTCTGCCGTCCGGCGCGAACCGTGAGCGGCGACTATTACGACTTCCTGACGGCGAGTTCCCACAAACTGATTCTGGCCGTCGGCGACATCAGCGGAAAAGGAATCTCAGCCGCGCTCTTGATGGCGACCATCCATTCGGCGGTGCGTGCTTACAGCGTGGAGAGCCTGCCGCAAATGCGCGAGTCCCTGGCTGTGGGCGCGCTGGGGGGGGCGGACAGGATCATGGCCGCGTGGCCCGAGGGCGTTGAGGTGTCTCCCGGCGCGTTGCTCAGCTTGCTTAATCATCAGCTTTACGAAAGCACTCCACCGGAAAAATACGCAACTTTGTTTCTGGGGATTTACGATGGACGTTCTCATCAACTGACCTATAGCAACGGAGGCCATCTGCCGCCGATTTTGATCGGCGAAAATGGTTCCGTACGGCGATTGGAGGCTGGGGGCACGGTAGTGGGTCTGTTCGACAACATGACATATGACGAGGGATCGGTTGAGATGCAGCCCGGCGAAATCTTCGTCGCTTACAGCGACGGCGTGACCGAACCGGAGAACGAGTTTGGCGAATTCGGTGAGGAACGACTCATCGATCTCGTAGGTGCGAACCGCCATCTGACGCTGCTGCAGATCAGCCAGGAAGTCACATCCGCAGTGGACAACTGGATTGGCGCGAACGAGCAGCCTGATGACATCACACTGGTGCTGGCGCGGGCGCGATAGTCAATTCCCTGTCTTCAGTTCTGAGTCCTTTAAAGGCGATGCGCGGGATTGCTGTTTGCGTTGCTGAGATCAGATTTTCTTTTTCTTCCAGCGGCCTTGTTTGAACAAAATCGCGCTCACAGCTGCCATGGAACTCTCGGCGATCGCGATGGCCGCGAAAGCGCCGTTCGAGCGCATGTGCAGCGGAATCGCCAACCAATAAGCCAGCGGAATCTCGAACAACCAGAAGCCAAAAAAATTTACGATGGTGGGAGTGATCGTGTCTCCCGCGCCATTAAAGGCCTGCATCATCACCATGAAATATGCATAGCCGAGGTTGCCATAGCTTACGATGCGCAGGCAGGATGCGCCTAGCGGGACGACGGCTGGATCTTGCGTAAACAAACGGATGATGGGTTCGGCGAAGAATATGAAAACCATCCCCACCGCTCCGAGAAAAATTACGTTGTAAAGACCGGTCCGCCACACTGCTTTTTCCGCGCGCTCAGGATGGCCTGCGCCCAGGTTCTGACCCACAAGAGTAGCCGCTGCATTACTCAATCCCCACGATGGCAGGATCACAAAAATCACGATACGAATCGCAATGGTGTATCCGGCAAGCGCCGCAGCGCCGAAGAAGCTCACGATGCGCACCAGGCCGATCCAACTCGTGTGGGCGATGGCGAATTGCAGGATGCCCGTCACTGAAACGCGGATCAATCGCAGCAGAACATCCACCCGGAGCTGCACCTGACTTTTCAGGATGCGAAGACGCTCTGTCCCCTTCATCAGACGATAGAACTGATAGACGACGCCGATGCTGCGGCCGGTCAGCGTAGCCACTGCCGCGCCCGTCACACCTAGGCGCGGAAACGGTCCCCAACCAAAGATCAGGCAAGGATCGAGAATCAGATTGATGATGTTGGATACCCAGAGCAGGCGCATGGCGATGGCTGCATCGCCGGCGCCGCGGAAGATCGCGTTGTTGAGAAACAGCAAGAGCACGGCAAAACTTCCGCCGAGGCAAATTCTGGTGTAGCCGCCGCCGGTCGCAACGATCTCCCTTGAAGCCCCCATTAAACGCAGCAAGTTTGGCGCATAAAAGAAGCAGGGCACTCCGATAACAAGGGAGACGAAGAGCCCGAGAGCAATCGCCTGCACACCTGCAATCGCAGCACCTTCAGGATCTTTTTCTCCGATGCGCCTGGCTACCATGGCAGTCGTTGAAAGGCTCAATCCCATGCCTACGGAAAAAACCAGGCTCAGCATTGATTCGGTCAAGCCCACCGTGGCCACAGCATTCGCGCCCAGTCGCCCCACCCAGAAAACGTCGACCACGCCGAACAGCGATTCCAGCACCATCTCCAAAACCATGGGGACGGCCAAAAGCAAGATAGCCCGGTTTAGGTTGCCGGTGGTGTAGTCCTGGTGCGAGCCACGGACGGCTTCGAGCAGTGACGACCAGAATGTGTGCTGCTTCTCAGCAGTGGTGACCGTGCCTTCCATAAAATACCGTGTGAACTTTCCACGCCAGTCGCCGGAAAAAATAAGGCGGGCGAATGAGTCGATCCACATTACAGAAACCAGATTACAAACACACCGCGAGATGTCCGAATGTGCGGACTTAGAGGATGGCGAACTACCGAGGGTTGAACATCGTCATTTCCTTGAAGCAAGAAATTCGAGCGGCGACGCAGAGCTCCATGCAACCAAGCCCTCAAATTTAGAGGGATTGTACCGCCGAGCAGCGGCATCCGGCAATTCGATCAAATCTGAGCCAATCACTTTTTTGCGAATAGCGTCACCCGCGCCGTCACCGCCAGATTCTTCACCATACCTCCCAGCACCACGGGGCCGAGCGGCGTTTCCAGCAGACCACGTCCATCGGCGCGCGGATCATATGTAGTCTCGCTGATCGTGTCCCAGCGATGTCCCCGCAAATCATAGGAGAACGTGACCGAGGAGACGTCGGCGGGCTTGCCATCATAGGAAGCGCCCTTGTAATCGTGAGGAGTTGGGGTGCCACCGGCAAAATAAATCCTGTGATCCTTTTCTGCGCCGCCGGCGGAAATGCCGAAGCGAGCGGTTCCAGGATGCGGTGGCAACTTGCTCCATTCAATCTTGCTGGGATCTTTCTTATCGATCTTGCCCAGCCAGCACTCGTCAGACGCGACGTAACCCGGACCGCCCTTCGGTCCCAGCTTAGCGCCGTCCACGACTACGATGGCTTCGTCGGCTACGCCGCCGGCCATGCCAAAGGCGGCAGTGCCGGGGAACGGCGTTGCCTGGCTCCACTCATCTTTCTCAACGTCGTAAACCTGTACATCATTTACCGGACCGCTCGCCGACCTGCCGCCAATTAAATAGACAAAGCGATCGTGGGTCACGCCGGTGACCGCACTGTCTACAGGCACGGGAATGTCTTTTCCGCGGGACCAGCGCTTGGCACCGGGCTCATAAACATTTACGTCGGGAACGGTCAGTTCGCTGCCAAGGTTGTCCACCACAAAGCCGCCCATGAGGACGATCAATCCCTTGGCTCCGCCTGCGGCCGCGTTTAAACGACCCGCGGGCCCTGGCACGGCGCGTCCTCTGGCCCATCTCCCCGCGTGGGTGAGGGTCATGACATACACCTGGTTCGTAACATCATCCCAGGTTTTCTTGGGGCCCACCCCCATTAGGGAAAAAAGCTGAAAGCCACCTTTCAGGCTGGCCACGGCGTTATTGGAAACGGCGGCGGGCATCGGGGGAAACTTAGGGTCGTCAGCGCCCAAAAAGATAAAAGCGCAAAACCCCAGCAGGCAGACGTAGAAAACGTGTCTCATTGAAGAAGATATTACCCCACCTTGCCGACTTGCGTTCAGCCACCGTGCCCGCATCAGAACCAGGTCTTGCTGCGATACTCACGGTAGGCATCGCCGAATGCCGTCTCGAGAACGCGCGCTTCGCGCCGGGCGCGCAGCGTCTGCACGACGATCACAATTGGCACGACGAGCCACAATGTTGGCCGACGGATGACCAGAACAAAGCCAGCAACCAGCAGCGTGCCAAACACATAGATTGGATTGCGGATTTTCGAATAGATGCCATGCCTGACGAGTTGGTAAGCCTCGGCCTTGATAGCGAGGACCGGCCAAGTTGGTAGCGTGCGACCGCAATCCCACCCACGCCCGCCATCGTTAATATTGTCCCCAGGCCACGCTGCAGATCCCATCCGCCGGGCATGGTGAGTAGGAAAAGAAGAAGTCCGCAAACCCCCACGATTTGAACCACTGTAAGAAAATAGACTTGTCGACCATCCATCGATTGCCTTTTCTGCGTTCAGTTGCGGTTATTCGACCAATCCCTGCCGCACGGCGTGAACAAAGTCCGTATACGCGGGAGCATCACCGGCGCCGCGCATCAAGCTCGCGATCTGCCCGCGATGATACGCAGAATGCAGCACGACGTGGGCCAGCACGTCTTGCACCGTAGTTGACCATGACTCGCCTTTACTGTTTTTGTAAGGGATCTTCTTCGGGAGGTCGGAAGAAGAAAGTTGGGCGAAATATCCGCGCCAAAGTTGGGCAAGTTCTGCGATCTGAGCATCGCACTGATCGAACATGAAGTCCGGCCAAACGGGCAGGCTTTGCTGATGCTGTTCGATGCGCTCCAGCCACAAGCGCTCGGCGGAAAGAATGTGCGCCAGCAGTTGCAGTGGCCGAGCCGACTGTGATGTAGACCCGTTGGCCCTGATCGCTGCCAGAACTTCGCGGTTAGCCCACGCGTCATAGGCAAACTGACGACGCAGATGTTCGAGCAAGTCCATCGTCCAATCATCCCGCATTCACCTTGAAAAACTGGCTTGGCAGGCAACAATTCCTGGAAAACAATCTAGTCGGCGGGCGAGCGATCCGCAACCTGGTTTTAACGGTCCATTCACAATTCTCGGTTACACTTCTCCCTGACCGCGGCAGTGAGATACTCTCAGTGACAGTCATCGCATATTGCCCGGCTTCCGAACGCTGCTGAGTATGCCCCGCAAAGTTGCCTCAACGCGTGCCGCACAGCCTGACACGGAGGTAGCTGACAGTTCAATTCCAAGCCCCGAAGCGGGAAAGAAAACTGCGATAAAGGGATCGGGATCGCTGGACGATCTGGCGCGCACAGCACTAAGGGCCTTCCTGATTGCGCGCGACGCTGCGGCCAATGTTCCGGATTTGTTTACGCCATCTACGCGGATGGCATTTCTCGCGATCAAGGAGTGCGAGCAGGAGCTCGACATCATCGAACGCTACATCGATGAGCGCCTACCAGCGGCCATCACACGCGTGAATGAAGCTCGGGCGCGCCAACTATTGACCAGCCTGAAATGCACAACGGATCTGGAACGCATTGGCGATCTGGTGATGAGCATGGCCATGCGGGTGCAAGCGCGCACGGCAAAGATGGCAGCGTCTGATGTCCGCCAGTTGGTGGAAATGTCGGCGATCCTGCGCGAGATGCTCGATCTGGTCTATGGCGGATTCGTCGACCTCGACCTGGAACGGGCCCGCAAGGTGTTGCAAATGGATAAGGACATCGACCGCGTCTGTCATGCTCTTTTCCAAAAGCACCTTACCGAGCACGCCGCACGCAGCAATCCCTCAAGCTTCGAAGTGCTCCTCATGGCCCAGGCATTGGAACGAGCCGGCGACCATACCACCAATCTGGCCGAAGATCTGTACAGCTTGATCGAAGGCCGTAGTCTGCGCCACGCTCCTAAGAAAAGGGCGGCAAACTAACCACCCCAAAATTCATCATTCCTTAACAAGCCGGAAACATTCTCGCAACATTCCCAAAATAGAGTCTTGGGGGACCGGAAAGAGAATCGTGTCTGGTGTTCTGAACGGGCCATCATTCCTAAAAATGCATTTTCCCATGGGATCGTATGAACTGCGGGGCGATTCGGATATAGGCGGAGTGTCTCGCTGCCTCGTCTTCGTGGTCGAGGACGAAGAAGATATCGCGCGGCTCATTTCCCACAATTTGCAAGCCGCCGGCTTTGACGTGCAAAGCTTCGTCAGCGGTACATCGGTGATTGCGGAAGCCCTGCGCGAGACGCCTTCTCTTTTTCTCTTGGACGTGATGTTGCCCGGTGCGGACGGCTTTGAACTCTGCCGCCAGATTCGTCAGCGTGCAACTCTCTCTGCAATCCCTATCATCTTCTTGACTGCAAGAACAGCTGAAGCCGACCGCGTGAAAGGACTCGAGCTGGGCGGGGATGATTACATCACCAAGCCGTTCAGTCCGCGTGAGTTGGTAGCCCGGGTGCGAAGTGTGCTTCGCGGTATTCGCCAACCCACCATCGCGCCCGAAGTGCTTCGCGTGGGGGATCTCGAGATCGACGCCTCTTCGATGACGGTGCAGGTGCAGGGACGAGCGGTGCTTACTACTGTGCGGGAGTTCCGTTTGCTGGAATATCTGGCTACACACGTCGGCCGCGTGCTCACACGCGATCAGTTGCTTGACGCAGTGTGGAGAGAGACCCCCTTTGTGACGCCGCGCTCCATCGATGTTTACGTGCGGCGGCTGCGGGAGAAAATAGAAAACGATCCCCGCCATCCGCGATACTTGAGAACATTGCGCGGCATTGGCTATCGCTTCGAGCTCCCAAAGTAGCGCCCTGGCTGGTCTCCGCCCTTCCATATTCTCCGCTGTCCGGCACGCCAGTCTGCCGATGCTAGCTCCCTTGATTTATCCTGTCAGCTAATCGCCTCTTGACTTGCTACGAATGACTCGGCCTAAACCACTGTGGAAAGCGGACGATCAAATGGTCCGCTTGTCCGAACTCACGGCGCAGTCGGACGATTCCGCCAAGGATCACTCCTTGCGTCGGGACGTCCGCTCGCTTGGAGCATTGCTCGGCCGGGTGTTGGTGGAGCAAGTGGGCCGGGAGCTATTCGATACGGTCGAAGAATTGAGGCGGCTGACGATACGGCACCGGGAACGGGTCGCCCACAGCCCCGCTGCTGGGGCTCACGGCGAACTCATGGCCCGTGCTCAGGCGATGATTTCGGAGATGGATCTTACGCGCGCCTATCAGGTCACCAAGGCCTTTGCAATTTATTTTGAACTGACGAATTTGGCGGAGACCAACCATCGCAAGCGCCGTCGCCGCGCCCGGCAATTGCAGCGGCAGCAGGCGTTACCTGGATCCTTTCACGGAACGCTGCTGCGCATGAAGGAAGCTGGAATGTCGGCAGAGGCCGCTTTGGCGGCTCTTCGCCAAATCCTGGTCACCCCGGTATTTACTGCCCATCCCACAGAAGTGGCTCGTCAAACGGTTTTACTGAAGCGCCGCCGCATCGCGGAGCAACTGGAAAGGCTGGATGGTCTTCCCCTCACTGCCGGCGAAGCGTTGCGATGCGAACAAATTATCCACGCTGAAATTACCGCGCTTTGGCAAACCGACGAAGTTCGGCATACCAAGCCCACCGTCGACGATGAGATTCGAATGGGATTGCGATATTTCCGGCTGTCAATCTTTGAGACGTTGCCCCGGATTTATACCGAAGTGGCGGAATCGTTTCGCGATGTCTACGGCACGCTCCTCGATGCCGCGGAATTGCCAAACCTCTTGAGTTTCGGCTCCTGGATCGGCGGCGACCGCGATGGCAATTCTCTGGTCAAGGCCGCATGCGTGAAAGATGCACTGGAACTGGCGCGTACGGTCATTCTTGGTGAATACATCCACCAGGTGGAATTTCTGAGCGACTGCCTGAGTTCGTCATCCCGGCAGTCGGGCACTTCTGCCGAGGTGCTCTCTCAACTGGCGCAGTATGAACGCTCGATGCCCAACGTTGCCATGCTGTGGGGGCCAGAAAACACGGTGGAACATTCTCGACGATTTCTTTCCTACGTGGTTCACCGTTTGCGGCACAGCCGCGAAGGATTGGACGCTCAGAGCTCCTATCAGAGTGCGGCGGAATTTGAATCGGATATAGTTTTGCTGCGCAACAGCCTGATGTCGAATCGCGGACAGCGATTGGCGGAGGCTTTTGTTGACCCATTACTACGCCAACTACGCACGTTTGGTTTCCACCTTACGGTTCTCGACATTCGCCAGCATGCGCGTGTGCACGCCGAAGTTCTGCGAGAGCTCGGGACGCAGCAGTCCGCCGGCTCTCTAGCGTTATCCGAGAATGTGGCGGCAAGTTCTTCCCAGGCGAAAGAATTAGTCGACACTTTCCGTACCATTCAGCGGTTAAAGCGCACTTATCCCCCACAATCGATCCGCCAGTACATCATCAGCGGCGCCGAATCCGAGGATGATGTTCTGAATGTGATTCGTTTGGCGAAAGTCTGTGGAGTGAATCTGGCTGCGTCTGGTGACGATCCTGGTTTCATGCCTGTGCCGCTATTCGAGTCGATCGACTCACTCCGCGCAGCGGGCGGAGTAATGCGCCGTCTGTGGCAACATCCCGAGTATCAACCTCTGCTCCACTCGTGGGATTGCGGGCAGGAAGTGATGCTCGGATATTCCGATTCCAATAAAGATGGAGGCATGCTCACCAGCACGTGGGAACTACACAAAGCGCACCGCGAGTTGCATCAAACGGCACTCGAGTGTGGAGTGAAACTGCGACTTTTTCATGGGCGCGGCGGCACGGTGGGGCGCGGCGGCGGTCCTACGCATTCGGCCATTCTGGCGCAGCCCGACGGATGCTTTTCCGGACGGATCCGCATTACCGAGCAGGGAGAAGTCCTCAACTGGAAGTACGCGGATGTGGTGCTGGCGGAATGGAATCTGGAATTGATGATTGCGGCCAGCCTGGAAGCACTCACGCGCCCCGGCGCGCAGGGAGCGAAAGATCAGGCGCACTGGGAGGAGGCGATGGAGGAAATGTCGCAAGAGGCTTACCACATCTATCGCCGTAACATCGCGGAGAATGCCGACGTGCTCGAATATTTCGAGCAGGCCACGCCGGTTCATGAGTTGGATGCAGCCCGCATCGGCTCACGGCCTTCGCGCCGGACCAAGGGCCGCCGCCTGGAGGATCTGCGCGCCATTCCCTGGGTTTTTGGATGGATGCAAAGCCGTTATGCGGTGCCTGCCTGGTATGGCGTAGGCCATGGACTTCAGAGTTTCTCCAATAAAGGCAAAGGACATGACCGCCTGCTGCGCGAAATGGCAAAAGAGTTTGCCCTGTTTGGCGATCTCGTACGCAATGTTGAACTCGGAATGGCCAAAGCCGATCTTTATATTGCCGGGCTTTATTCCGGACTAGTAAAAAACTCGACACTGCGTACGCGTGTCTTTGCGATGCTCGAGGATGAGTTTGTACGATCGAGAAAAATGATTCTGCACATATTCGCTCAGCGCGAGTTGTTGGCGCGCAACCGGGTGCTGGCGCGTTCCATTCATCTGCGCAATCCTTATGTGGATCCGATGAGCCTGATCCAGGTCGAACTTTTGCGGCGCAAACAACAAGGCCAGGATCTTGCGAAACTGGAATATCCCCTCGGCGCGACGATCAATGGCATCTCTGCCGGACTGCATAACACGGGATAGGTCCGCTACCAGCCTCTGAAATTCCGCTAACCGTGCGGCCTGCGGCCCGTCTGTAGTATGTTGCTCTACGAATGATATGCCCTGCTTCTTGCGCCAGTTCGGTCCATCTCACGAAGGAGGAGTAATGTCTGTTTGCAAGGTCATCCTCGGCTTTCTGTTATCCATTTTTCCCCTCATCCTGTTCGCACAAAATGCAAGCTTCAATCCCGCGAGCGCCGTGACCGCCGCTGCTGATGAAACAAATGGTGCTCCAAAGCTTGATCACTTCGACCCAAATCTGGTCGACAAGTCGCTGAATCCCTGCGAAGACTTCTACAAGTACGCCTGCAGTAAATGGATTGCGTCCAACCCCATCCCGGCCGATCAGGTGTACTGGAGCACGAGTGGCGGTTTGGAAATGTGGAACGACAACGTACTGCGCGAGACCCTGGAAGCCAGCGCAAAGGATGATCCCAAGCGCAGTGCTGTGCAGCAGAAGATTGGCGACTACTGGGCTGCCTGCATGAACGAAAGTGCCATTGAGGCGGCTGGCCTGACGCCTCTGCAGCCGGAATTGGACCGCATTGCGGGGCTGAAGTCGAAGCAGGCAATCACACTGGAAATTGCCCATCTGCACCAGATGTTTCCCGGCGCCTGGGAGCAAGGCGATAATCAGACGGATGCCCCATTTTTCGGCTTTACCGGGAGCGAAGATTATGACGATGCTTCCAAGGTTGTGGCCCAGATCGATCAGGGCGGCCTGAGCTTGCCGAACCGCGACTATTACATCAACACCGACGACAAGTCAGCGCAGACTCTGAAGAAGTATCGAGCCCATGTGCAGAAGATGCTGGTGCTGGCGGGAGAGACGGACGCGCAGGCGGGCACCGATGCAGCCACCGTAATTGAACTGGAAACTGCGATGGCCAAGGCGCAGATGGATAACATCACGCGCCGTGATCCCAAGAACATCAACAACAAAATGAGCCCGGCTCAAATCCGCGAATTGACGCCGTCGATTCAGTGGGATGTTTACCGGAAGGCGGTCGATGCTCCGGCCACCGATCACTACATTGTCAGTTCGCCTGAATTTTTTCGCGCCCTAGATAAGTTGCTTACGGAACACCCCCTGGAGCATTGGAAGACTTATATGCGCTGGCAGGCAATCCACCGTGCCGCGCCTTATCTAACCAAGGGGATGGCTGATGAGAACTTCAACTTTTTCGCCCACACCTTGGCCGGACAGGAGGAAGAACTTCCGCGCTGGCGGCGCTGCACACATTGGGCTGATCGTGACTTGGGAGAAGCCCTTGGTCAGGCTTATGTCGACCGGGCTTTCCCGCCGGAGAGCAAGGCCCGCACACTCGAAATGGTGCATGCCATCGAGAACGCCATGCATGACGATATTGAAAGCGTGAGTTGGATGACGACCGCCACCAAGGAAAAGGCCATCGTCAAGCTGAAGGGAATCGAAGACAAGATCGGATACCCTTCGCACTGGCGCGATTATTCCGCAGTGAAAATCACCCGCGACAGCGACCTCGGCAACGTCGAACAGACTTCGTCGTTCGAATTCGAACGCTGGGTCGCCAAGATCGGCAAGCCGGTAGATCGCAGCGAGTGGACGATGACCCCTCCCACCATCAATGCTTACTACGATCCGCAATTGAATACGATCAACTTTCCCGCCGGCATTCTGCAGCCGCCGTTGTTCGAGAAGAGCATGGATGATTCCGTTAACTACGGCGCCACCGGAATGGTGATCGGCCACGAACTCACTCACGGCTTCGACGATCAGGGCCGCAAGTTTGACGCTCAGGGGAACCTGCGTGACTGGTGGACTGCAGAGGACGCAAAACAATACGACGAGCGGGGCAAGTGCATCTCCGACGAATATACCCAGGAGGTCCCCGACGCTGGCGCTGGTGTGAGGCAAAATGGTTTGTTGACTCAGGGCGAGGACACGGCGGACAACGGCGGCCTCTACCTCGCATTAAAGGCGCTGGAGGTGGATCTCAAGAAGCAGGGAAAGTCCCTCGACGAGAAAGGACTGGACGGCTGGACGAACCTTCAGCGCTTCTTCCTGGCGAATGCCTATTCCTGGTGCTCGAGCGTTCGCCCGGAAGTAGCGCGCTTGATCGTCACCACGAACCCACATTCGTTGCCCATGTTTCGCATCGACAACGTGGTTTCGAACCTGCCCGAGTTTGGACAGGCCTTCGGTTGCAAGGCGGGTCAGAAAATGGTGCGGGCTAACGCTTGCCGCGTCTGGTGAAAGGGTCCGCAAACACAAGGGCCAGCCCTGGGGCTGGCCCATTTCATTCTGTTCTTCTTTTGTGCCCTTAGTTAGCGATTGATGTCGTCTTTCGACTGCAAGCGCTTGACGTAATTCTCCAGGTTTGACTTGTTGGCATCGTCCGGTACGCTTGTGAGTGCGGTCTGCATCTCTTTGACCGCTTTGTCATAGTCGCCTTGGCTGCTGTAAACGCGGGCCATGCCGACGTGTGAGGTCCAATAGTCGGGGAACTTCTTCGCGTTTGAGCGATAAAGAGCAAATGCCTCTTCCTGCTTCTTCTCTCCCTGTAGCTGGCGGCCATAAAAGTAGAGTTGTTGCGCGGATGCCATCTCCAGCGCTTTGTTGCGGGTGGCTGTTGCGTCGTCGTTGCGGCCCATTGCCTCCAGTATGCGCGACTTGTTCATCACGTTGTCAAAACGCTCTTCGGTCCGGATCGACTGATCTTCGTCCTTGAGCGCCTCTTCCAGATTCGTCTTGTTCGCAAGGAAGTAGCCGGCCGCATCGTCCCAGCCCTCCCAGTAATATTGATTGAGACCGCGTATTTGCCGGTGAATGCTGGCTTCAACGATTTCATTCGCCTTCACATCAACTTTGAAGGGCACCTCGACCTTGTCCCAGCGCATCGCAAGCACAGTGGACTCCGGCTTGACATCGTCAAAGTCGTAGGTCAATGCGTCGTGGAATTCGGAGGCTTGTGGCTTAACCGTGACTCGTAGCGCGTCCTCGTCCTGCTTGTAGCTGAAACTTCCCCAAGCGGTGGAAACCTTCGAGAAGATTACCGTCCACTGACTCTCGCCGGGGATCATGTGCAGACCATACGTTCCCTTGTCGAGCGGTTGGCCCTCGATCGTGACGGGATCGGTGAACGTGACGGTGGTATTTTCGTTCGCGCCTGCGCGCCACACTTGTCCGTAAGGCACAAGCTTGCCCCATATCTGGCGGCCGGTGGCCAGTGGCCGGTGGTAGTTGACAGTGATGTCGGTGACGCCAATGCGTTGCATAACGACGGCATGCTGGCTCTGCCGCGGCAGATCGAGCATTACGGTTTGGGCGTGGCAAACGCAAAGACTGGCCACTGACAAGTAGCCGCATAACAAAACAAGCAGACGAGTTTTGTGCATGGGAGACTCACTCCTCTTCTCTGGTGGGAATCGCACAGCCGATTCGACTGCACCCTCAGAATAGCCCCTTGGGATGATGGATGCGTCACTGACCGCTGTGCTGTTTGCCTTAGACGGGGGAGGGATCGCAAGGTGAGCGATTCCCGCACGTGCCGTAGAATTTCCTAAGGCGAAAACGAGCTATACCGACTTATCGATGCATGCTAATTTAGCGGGATGCAGCGGTACAGGTAGTCGATGGAAATGGTGGGCGCTGCAGGATTCGAACCTACATCACCTCAACCTTTACAACTACTTGCGGGACTCGCGTCCACCTTGGATTCATCATTGCTTCCTTTCCTACCTGCTTGGGACTCAGTGAACCAACTCGGCAAAGTGCCATCATGGGTTCCCTTGCCTCCCGTTGCGGTCTTTTGGCTGCCACCCGACTTCGACCTGGCCGAAGCGCTGATGCGCGTCCAGAGTCAGAGTCGAGTTATGCCCAACGTTTTCAAGGTGGGGAATGTCGTCAAACGCTTAATTTGGACGCGAATGAGCTGATATGGAAATCCTCTACGCCTACCGTATTCGGCAAATGCTCTCTGACGAAGATCCAGTGATCGCACCGATTGATCAGGACGCTTGGGCGAAGAACCTTGGGTATCTGGAATTCTCGCCTCCCGAGTTGGTCGCCCTCTACGGACTCAACCGCCACGCCAACGTTCGGTTGCTGCGGCGGCTGAAGGCCGTAGACTTGCAGAAATCCGCCCGCCATCCCGAACTCCACCACCGGGTCACGGTTGGCGACTATGTGCAGATGATGTCGAAACACGGCCGAATCATTTGGAGCAGATCGAGCGGCTGAAGAAGGAAGCGATCGGGAAATGAAAATCGAACACCTATCGCGATTTTGCGTCAAATCTGCCACTGCTCCCGATGAAACGCGCTAATCACCGAGCAACGTATATTCGCGACATATCCTGATCACGGCTGAAGAGACACGAAAATGCCGGACGAAGAGTGGGTCAAAATACTCGAAGACGGCAGAACAGTAAAATTCAGCTACCAAAAACTGCCGAACGACGGGGCGTTTATCACCGCTCAGCTTGCACGGAGCGAGGTCGTCTATTCTGTCGTATTGACCACGGCAGGAAACCCGCTCAGTCGGGAAGATGTTGAAAGTCATTTCGAGGGCGAACCTTCGAAGAAGTAATAACTACGATCCGAGTTCTGTGTGCAAAATTGACCATTGTTCCTCTGCGAATTGCCGTATCATGGACAATCGTGAAGTCCAAAAAACCTACTCACAAACAGGTACAATCCGTCTGTTGCCCAACTTGTGGCGCTGGGCCGGGCGAGAAGTGCAAACTCAGTTCGGGACAGCCCCGTATAGAACCGCATCGTGACCGACGCTTGATTGCAGCGGATTGAGTGTCGCGCATACGGAACATCGGTCAAGAGTGAAACGGCCGTGAGGCTATCCGATGTTGGTAGCAGGCGTCGATGGATGTCGCGCACCCGAAGGGGTTGAGGTGCCGTCACTCGTCACTTCAGTAAAGAAGATCGATCTCCCATCATGGCTGCTTCAGTCTACTGGCCAGAGAGAGACGCCAGAACCGGATGCGGAAACATCCTCCCGAACAGTTCCGACGCCAGCCCCCAACCGATCTGAGTATATGCGCGCCATCGGGCACAAAAGGGAGATTAATCGGCGGGAAGCGTAGGCGAAAGACCATGACCAGGGAAGAACAGCTTAACGTAGCGGCGAAGGCTGCTAGCGCACACTAAAAGAAACACTAGGCGCGAGCAGAGTGTGCGGTGAAGCGAGCCATTTCGGCCGAACTAAATAAGTCAGCTTGGCAACAGGCCAAAGTTACGGCCAACGGAGACGCCATTTCGGTGAAGTCGGTGAGCACCGCCATGTAGGAGCCGAGGATTGGTGGTTCCAAGGTCAGGTGTAAAACGTGGCGTCCAAGCAAACCTGCTGACGAAGGAAGTGTCGAAGAGTATTAGCTGGCGATCCGATTGTCGGGTGCGCGCAAGCGGTTGATGTAGCACTTCTTGTGGACCACCCTACCGTCTTCATCAGCGTAAAGATCGACTCGTAAATCTACAGGCTTACTGCAAATTGTGCAGGGTATTTCTGGGTAAGGGTGAGCAGCCATAATGCCTCCTTTGGAAGGTCACGAGTAGCCTCAGGGCGCGAATTGCAAACTGAACAATATCGACCGCTTTCGGACATGGGCCAAAACGGGAACGTTTTCAATATCCACATTTTGGCCGGGACAGATTGCCGGACTGTTGAAGCTCAAAATATCCCATTCGCTATAATTTGCTATACACTTGCTGGCTTGCCAATGGCATGATCCTTATTGCTGACTTTCTTAAGCCACGGTTGGCGCAGTCGCATGCGACCGTCGTGATCCCACTTTACAAGCGCGTCGTCTTCATTCGTTTGCTCAACTGTTCCAAATTCTCCAGTCGGCTTTCCAAAATCAGCCAAACCCTCGACGCGATCACCGGGATTCAGGTCGGAGTCGGGCCCAGAGGGCTGGACGAGCGCTGGCCTCTTGGCTCGGTCTGCGTCAGCGGGCGCTCCAGCGTATGACCGAGGTGGTTGCGGAGCTTTGCGCAGTTTTGGTGTCAGCTTGTTGATACGGCTCATATTCCATTTCCCCAGTGGCTTTCCTTCGCCTGTTTATCTGCTCGTTAAATAGAGATAGCCTAGGCGAGCAAGGCTCCGCTGATCCAAATTGCTCAGTCCTGACAATTAACTTGACCAAATCGGCAAGCGTGCGGCTTAACGGCAGCGAGATCGGCAGTCTACACAACAGACATGGCTGCCTGCGGCAGTTCATCCCAAGCGCCCGCGGTCGGCAGCGACGTCAACAGCAATCGCATCCTCCGCTAGGCAAATATCGGCACAAAAGAATCGAAGCCCAACTCCGTACGAATCACAGCGCCAATCCGCTCTCAAGTCCGGCATAACAGCCTCGTATGAATCGAATCGACCAGAGTGGTCTAATGTGACCAGACATCCGTCTTGGCCACTTATATCATCTGGCGTAGGGAAGAAAATGAGATGACCGCTACAAAGGCCAGTCCAGCTTCTCCTAAAGTGAGGTTATAACTATGGAAACCGTATTGATTGTTCTTGTGGTGCTGTTCTTGCTCGGTGGCGGGGGCTGGGGATACTCTCGTTGGCGCGGGTAGCGCGATCACAGAATACACGGTTGACGCTGCTTGATCGCTTGATCCCAATTTTGTGGGGTTCGTGAGGGTTCCGAATATAGATCGGCCGCGAACCCTCTTAACGTCAGCCATCTCAAGTTTCTGTCTCCCCATCCTTAAAAGGCTTCTCAGGAAGGCAGCGTATACCACTGAACTCGATTGCGATCCTGCAGGAAGTGCAACAAATATTCGGCGTGAGTGAGCGTCTGGGCTTGCTGACGGAGCAACATCCTCTCGTTTCGGAAGCACTCGTTGGCATCTCGGTAAGCGTTTGTAGCACGGCTACGGTGTTGGAGGTGCTGGCTGCGATGAAACTAGCACCGA
>Ga0187867_10000375_pt1 | contig 40114 bp, 37 predicted proteins | sample June2016WEW_13_1_FD_132976 | JGI IMG/M metagenome (GOLD analysis project Ga0187867, IMG submission 132976) | Peatland microbial communities from SPRUCE experiment site at the Marcell Experimental Forest, Minnesota, USA - June2016WEW_13_10 | ecosystem: Environmental > Terrestrial > Soil >... | reverse complement strand
TTGGCAAAGTACCTGGGGGAGGGTACAAGCCGGAAAGAAGCAGAGGAGAAATCCTCTGCTTTTTTTATTTTGCGTGCAACACTGATTCTCAACCAGCATTTTCCGCGCATTTATCAACTGACAAAATTTGGCAGAAGCACACTAGAGTTCTGACAAATTCTGTCAATTGCACGCCAGATTCTCACGCGACAACACGATTCGATCGCTCAAACAGACCCGCTTTCCTCGGCAAAATAGGACGAATACCTAATGTGGCGTACGTTCGTAATCTCAATCGACGGATGATGGGCATTGGCGTGCCTCAACGGCAGGTGCGCTCATTTCGGGTAACAATTCTCAAATGAAAAAGAATAAGGGTTTCTCTCTTATCGAATTGCTCATTGTTGTGGCAATTATCCTCGTCATCGCTGCCATCGCAATCCCGAGCCTTCTGCGGGCACGGATCTCCGCGAACGAGAGCTCCGCGGTGGCCTCGCTGCGCACCCTCAATACCGCCCAGATTACCTACAGTACTAGTTACCCGACCATTGGCTTCGCCACGACGCTCGGTGCCCTCGCTGGAGTCAGTTGTGCGCCTCCGGGATCATCCGGCGCTTGTCTGATTGACACGCTGCTCGCATCGGGCGCGAAGAGCGGCTACTCATTTACGGAGTCCGGCAATTTGGGCACGCCGAACTCTACCTACCAGTTCCGCGCCGATCCTTTGACTCCGAACCAGACCGGCGTGCGCTATTTCTGTACTTTTGCGGACGCTACGATTCGCACCGGCTCAACCTCGCTGACCACCTGCAATTATGCCGTCAGTCCGCTCAACGAGTAAGTTTTCGATTTCTGGCTGATACCTGGGGGAGGGTACGAGCCGGGACAAGCAGAGGAGAAATCCTCTGCTTTTTTCATTTTGAAGCACTTCCCTGCTTGATCCCCATCCCCGACTGACACGAAGTGTCACTTTTATCGCTAGGTTGTGGCGGGATCGCCAGAGCTGCCGTCCCATAACTCGATTCTTATCGGTGTTTCAAAGATTTACGTATGGCACCGAAAGGCCATTTTTGGCCCTGAAACTGCATGCTGTTTCAATGCAGCTTACTGATCGGAGTACGGGATGCGACAGGCGAGGGGATTCTCTCTCATCGAACTATTGATTGTGGTGGCGATCATCCTCACTATTGCGGCGATCGCGGTGCCCAGCTATCTGCGTGCCCGCATCGATGCCAATGAATCGGGAGCGGTCGCCGCTCTCCGGACATTAAACAGCGCTCAGATTACCTATAACACCGCCTATCCCACCGTCGGCTATGCCGGAACCCTGGCATCATTGGGCGGGACCAGTTGTAATCCCGCAAGCTCGTCCAGTGCCTGCATGGTCGATACAGTGCTGGCGGGAGGCTACCGCAGCGGATACAACTTTACTCTCTCGGGCGCGACAGGAACTCCGTTCTCGACTTATCAGATCTTTGGGGTCCCCAGTCTATGGAACTCCTCTGGCATCCGCTATTTTTGTACTTTCCAGGATGCCGTCGTGCGCACCAGCATGACGACGATAGCCACCTGTGATGCCACCGTTGCTCCGCTGAACTAAAAATCCTGGCAGCCGGCACGTACTGAATCCGGCATCTTTTGCTCTGACCGAGCGTTTACCTTCGTAACCAGAGCCATACCCTTCCGGCACAAGCCGCGCAGCCAATGCATATAATCCTCTTCATGACACTCCATCCTGATGGCAGGACTCAGCGCGATTAGCCATGGCAGCGATTGAAATCCTGGATCTCGAAAAAACTTACATGGTCGGCTTCTGGCACAAACGCCCCAAGCAGGCGCTGTGCCCGTTGCGGTTAACGATCGAAGAGGGCGAGGTGTTTGGCTTCCTCGGTCCGAACGGCGCCGGCAAGACGACAACTCTCAAACTGCTGATGGGATTGGTAACGCCCACGGCGGGCACGGCGCGGATTCTGGGAATGGATTATGACGATCCCAGCGTGCGAGCCCAGATCGGCTTCCTGCCTGAACAGCCATACTTTTACGACTATCTGACTGCGCAGGAATTGCTGACCTATTATGCCCAGCTGTCGGAAGTGCCGGCGAAAGAGCGTTCCAAACGGGTCGCGGAGATGCTGGCGCGGGTCGGGTTAACCGATTCGGCCCGCACCCAGTTGCGCAAATACTCGAAGGGAATGTTGCAGCGCGTGGGCCTGGCGCAGGCGATCCTGCACGATCCGAAACTGGTATTTCTGGACGAACCGATGTCCGGGCTCGATCCCATGGGGCGGCGCGAAGTTCGCGAGATGATCCAGCAAATGCGACACGAAGGAAAAACGGTATTTTTCTCGACCCACATTTTGTCCGACGCTGAAGCTCTCTGCGATCGTGTAGCCGTCATTCACCAGGGAGAATTGCGCGGCGTGGGGGCAGTGGCGGACTTGACCTCGGCCGTACAGGGCAAAGTCGAAATTATCTTCTGCGCGCAAGGCGTTCCTCCGGCGCTGACGAGCATGGGCGCGGAAACGCGGGTTAGCGGCGACATGGTCAACGCGGTGGTTGACGAAGACAAGCAGGACGCGGCGCTCGAATTACTACGCCGGGAGCATCTGCGGCTGATCTCATTAACTCCGGTGCGCAGTTCGCTGGAGGAGTACTACGTACAGAAATTACGGCCGCGCGAGAACGGCAAGGGAGCGGGAGCATGAACTCGCGAATTGGTTACGTTGCCTTCAACACGTTTCGTGAGGCTGTGCGCGACCGCGTTCTCTATAACCTGATTGCGTTTGCGGTTCTGATTTCAGGTGCGGCGGTTCTGGTCGGAGAGATTTCGATCGATATCGAGCGCCTGGTGGTCGTGAACCTGGGACTGACCGTCGTTTCTCTGTTCGGCGTGGTCATTGCCATCTTCATCGGGATCGGCTTGGTCTCAAAAGAGATTGAAAGGCGTACCCTCTATACCGTGCTTTCGCGGCCGGTACGCCGCTGGGAATTTGTAGTGGGCAAGTTTCTGGGGCTCACCGGAACGCTGGTGGTCAACACCTTTTTCATGGCTATCGGCGTGTTCCTGGCGCTGCTCTATGTCGCTCACAAGTTCGAAAGAGCCGATGTGTGGGTGATCGTGGCCCTGTATTTCATCGTGCTCGAGTTCCTGATCGTCTGCGCCTTGTCGCTGTTTTTCTCATCGTTCTCGACGCCCATCATGTCGGCGCTATTCACGTTCGCGCTCTTCGTGATCGGGAGCCTGGCTGAGGATCTGCGTGGCTTTGCCCGTATCACCCACGGTTTCACCGGCGCGGTTGCGACTGCGATTGCTTATGTGGTGCCAAATTTTTCGGCCTTCAACATCATCAACCAGGCCGCACACGGCTTTGCCGTACCCGGTCAGTTGATTCTCTATAACACGTTGTATGCGCTGCTGTATTCGGCAATGGCCATTTCGGGAGCGGTGTTGATCTTCCAGCGCCGGAACCTGAAATGAGCAGAACGCGCCGCGTCAACGTGGTCGCCTCTGCCGTGCTGCTGATTTCGCTGGCCGGCGGCGTCCTAATCCTCAGCGCAATCGACCGCCTGAAGATAAGGACGTCTTCGCAGGAAGCGCTGTATATAAGATCTACAAAAACCCTGCGGCGGATGTGCCTCGGCTACACAGGTCTACTGGCAGACATTTACTGGACGCGCGCCGTGCAGTATTTCGGAGAGCAGCACCATAGCGGCACGCGCGACTTCCGTTTGCTCGCCCCGCTTCTGCAGGTTACAACCGAACTCGATCCGAACATGATGCCCCCCTACCAGTTTGGTGCCAACTTCCTGGGCCCTCCACCGCCCAATGGCGCAGGATTGCCGGGAGAAGCGATGGCCCTGCTGAAATATGGCATCGAGCACAATCCCGACAATTGGCGGCTCTATTACAACCTGGGATTTTTGTATTTCACGGAATTCAAGGATTACGCCAAGGCCGCTGACGCGTTCACTCGGGGCGCGCAGGTTCCCATCACCAATGGGTTCATGCCCATCCTGGCCGCGCGCATGGCGCAACATGCGGGCGAGTTCGATACTGCGCGCATGTTGTGGTACACAACTTACCAGACCACCAAGGAAGCCACCATCCGGCAGAATGCGGTCGACCATCTTCTCGCTTTGCGGGTCGATGAAGATGTAACCAAGCTTGAAGAGGTCGTCCAAAAGTACCGCGCGCAGACCGGGCACTTGCCTTCCACGATCGCCGATCTCGAGCGCGCCGGTTTCATTCACGGAACGCCCGAGGATCCGAACCAGAAGCCTTACAAGCTCATGCCCGATGGCCGTATTGAAGTGCAATATCCTACGAGCATTCCCTACATCACCAAGGGCCTCCCGCCCGGCATGGAATCCCCCATTGCCGGTCAAAGTAAATGAGCCCGAAACAAAGAACTAGAAAATCTACCGGCAAACTTCAAAAAAAACGCGATGGCGCACCTGATTTTGGGTGGCGCAGCGCTTCAGCGCTGCGATACTCCGCCCACTCTCAATTTTGGGTGGACAGCGCTTCAGCGCTGCGGTACTCCGCCCACTCTCAATCGGGGCTTTTGCCCCTGAGGTTCCCCGGCCCGGCGCGTGAGCGTTCAAGACGTTTCTTGTTAACATTCACAGGTGTCCTCGGATTCCTCCCCACAACTTTGGACCGCCTTCCGCGGCTGGTGGCACGAGCAGGTGCATGCCAAAGGCCGCCTGGCAGCCACTTCCCTCCTGCTGCATGAGTTGTGGGAATTTGCGCGCGATTCCACCGCCGAGCGCCGCCAGCAACGCTACGGCGACATGGACTACGACTGGGAGCAGCGCGTGAATACCACTGCCGGCACAGTAGGCTGGCGAACACGCCTGCTGGGAGTGTTTCACTCGCCCTATCAGCCCACCGAACCGGCGCTGTTTCACGAGATGATGGCGGCGCTGCCGATCCACTTCCCCGAGTTTACATTCATCGACATCGGATCCGGCAAGGGACGGACGTTGCTCATGGCGTCGGAGTACCCGTTCAAGAAGATTGTGGGTATAGAACTCTTTTCCGAATTGGATCAGGCCGCCAGGAAAAACATATTGGGATACAAGAGCCCTACGCAGCAATGCGCGACCATTGAAGCGGTGTGCGCGGATGCGCGCCAGTTCGATTTGCCTGACGAACCATTAGTCCTTTACCTTTTCAATCCACTCCCCGAAGCCGCCCTCCATGAGTTCATCGCACGGCTCGACAAATCGCTCGCGAAATCCCCGCGCGCGCTGTGGATCGTCTATCACAATCCGCTGCTGGAGCCTGCCTTCGCTAGCTCCCCTCTTTTGATGAGAGCCGGCGCAACTCCGCAATACGCACTCTACCGGACTGTCGAGACAGTTGCCGGACTATGAGCATAGCCGGAAGGCTCAATCTCAGTGCGCGACTCATGCCCCGTTCCCGCGCTCATTCTGTCCTTGGCTGGGGCATGGTTGGAGTAAGACCGATGACCGCGACTGCATTATAGCCGAGCCAATCAGCGCCATCGTACACATTCGCCGCCCCATTTCACACCGCCTTCTTTTCCGCCTCCGCCAGCGCCCGCTGGTACGACTTCCATCCCGGGCACCATCCCGTGTGCCAGCGCCAGAGGCGGGCGATCAACGATTGCGGTTTTCTCTCCGCCAGCGCGCGCAGGCGGCAAGTTTCGCAGTGATGCTGCTTACGTTCCATCGAAAGTCCTCCCAGAAAAACATCATTCTGATTCATGAAACGCCCGCTTGTCTGTGACCTCGAACAAGCGCGATTCCGGCTCAATGACTCACGGCAGCATTCATTTCGGATTAAACTAAACACCATCAGCCGAGAGTAAAATCGAAGCAGGGGTTCCAGAATTGAAGCGTTGTCTTGCGTTTTGGCTGGCCGCTCTGGCGGTGGGGGGAACAGTTATCCCCTCAGCGGCTCAGAAGACAGGCTCGCTTGACGTCCACCAACTGGCCCACGCGGTCGACGACCATTACAACCACCTGCGCAGCCTGCAAGCTGAGTTCACGGAAGTCTATCGAGGCGAGGGCACGGAGCGCGACGAATCCGGTACCCTTTGGCTCAAAAAGCCGCGCAAGATGCGATGGGAATATCGTTCTCCCAAAGAGAAGCTGTTTGTGAGCGACGGCCAGAGTGTGTGGTTTTATGTTCCGGCAGAACGACAGCTCAGAAAGACGGATTTCCGGAAACTCGACGATGTGCGCTCTCCAATTGCCTTCTTGCTAGGTAAAACCAAGCTGGAGAATGAATTGCAAGGACTTTCGAAGGCTGTGGATCAGGCCGCCCTAACCCCCGGCGGCACCATATTGCGAGGCGTGCCAAAAGCGATGGACGGGCAGATCAGCGAGGTGCAACTAGAAATAACGCCGTCTAATCAAATCGTCCGAATCGTCTTGATCGAGCCGGACGGCGGAACGACGGAATTCCGGTTTTCAGACTGGAAAGAAAACCAGGATTTGAACGATAGCCGGTTTCGCTTTACACCTCCTCCGGGCGTAGAAACCGTGGAAGGAGCACTCGGTCCATAGCGGCCCAAAGGTCCGATTACTTCCGTACCAGTTAGCGGCAGAACTTGCGTTAAGCGCTTTGGGAACACAATGTTACACTTGCTTCAGACCCCGAGAAACAGACCATAGCCATGGCAGAATTCCTGGTCAAAGTCGCCGACGAGCAGGGCCACCTGCGGCAGCAGGTCGAGCACGGCTATTCCGAAGCCGAGGTCCACGACCGGTTCGCGCAGCAGGGATACCTTGTCTACTGGGTCAAGCCGCGAACCATCCTGAGCGGCGGCCGCGCGCAGTTCGGCAAAGCCGGCAAACTGCGGCAGACGACTTTCCTGATCTTCAACCAGCAGTTCTTGACTCTGATTAAGGCCGGTTTGCCCATCCTGACGGCGCTTGATCTTCTGATCAAGCGGCAGCGCGACAAAGCGCTCCTCAAGTTGCTGGAGAACGTCCGCGAGCGGGTCAAGGGCGGCGAGTTGCTCTCCGACGCCTTCGCCGCGCAGCAGATCTTCCCCAAGATGTACACGACCACGCTGATGGCGGGCGAGAAAAGCGGCAACATGGAAGAGGTTCTGAGCCGCTACATCCAATATCAGCGCATGGTACACACCTTCCGCAAAAAGCTGCTGGTTTCACTGGTCTATCCCGCGCTGCTGATTTCCGTTGTCACCGTGATGCTGATTTTCCTGATCACCTACGTCGTGCCGAAGTTTGCCGACCTGTTTAACAACCTCGGAGCACAGCTTCCGGCCATCACCGTATTCATGTTGTCGCTGGGGTTGAATGCGCAGAAATACGGCTGGATCGTTGTGCTGGTCCTGGCGGCGGCATTCTTCTTGATTTGGCGCTGGAAGCAGAGCGATCGCGGCGCAGCCTCCATCGACCGGTTCATGCTTTCCCTGCCTCTGGTCGGGGAAATCCGGCTGAAGTATCAGGTGGCAAATTTCTCGCGTGTTCTCGCGACGCTACTACAGGGCGGCTTGCCGCTCGTGCCTGCCATGGAAACGGCGGGTGCGTCCATGAGCAGCCGGCAGATGCTGAACGGCATCAACGCCGCGGCCGAGCGGGTCCGCGAAGGCCAGGGACTGGCAAAGAGCCTGGAAGCACAGAAGCTGTTTCCCGACCTGGCAGTCGAGATGCTTGAGGTCGGCGAATCGACGGGCGCGCTGCCGGCCATGCTTGCTTCGGTCGCCGAGTTTTACGAAGAGGACGTACAAACGGCTCTGGGCGCGGCGATGGCCTTGATCGAGCCGCTGATTTTGATTGTGATGGCGGTCTTTGTCGGGGGCATTTTGATTTCTTTATATATGCCGATTTTTACATTGGGCGCGAATGTTCACTAAGGCGTCCCGTAGCAGCATGAGACTGTAGACTGGAATGGGCATGGCGGATAAGAAAACAGCGGTGGTAAATGGCGGGAAGCTGGTGCCGGAACCGGCAGCGATTCCGGACGAACTCGAACGCGCACGCGACATCGCGCGCCGCTATCGTTGCGAATTTGTCGACCTTAGCGATTTTCAATTGCACCACGATCTGTTCGAGAAGATCCCCGTGCACCTGATGTTCCGGTACAACTTTGTGCCGCTGGCTGAAACCGAAGATGGGCGGCTGGCAATTGCCATCGCCGATCCCAGCCAGTTGATGATGATCGACGAAATCAGCCTGTTGCTCGGCAAGCGCATCGTCACCAAGGTTTCCACCCTCAAGCAGATTTCCGACATTCTCAAAAAAACCGAGCAGTCCAAGCGCGTGCTCGAAGACGCCAGCGAAGGATTCACGCTCGACGTCATCCGCGAGGATGAGGCCGGCAACGACGAAACCATCTCCATCGACAAGCTGACGGCGACCGCGGGCCAGGACATGAGCCCGATCATTCGCCTGGTCGATACCACGATTTTTACCGCACTCCAGCGGCGGGCCAGCGACATTCACATCGAGACCCGTGATGACTCGGTCTACATCAAGTTCCGTATTGACGGCGTGCTCACCAACGCTATGCCGCCCATCGGCAAAGAGCATCATTCGACCATCATTTCGCGTATCAAGGTCATGAGCGAGCTCGATATTTCCGAGCGCCGCGTGCCTCAGGACGGCCGCTTCCGCGTGAAATACAACGGCCGCGCCATCGACTTCCGCGTGTCGATCATGCCCTCGATTCACGGCGAAGATGCTGTGCTCCGCGTGCTCGATAAAGAGTCGATGAGCGAGAAGTTCAAAAAGCTCACGCTCGATGTCGTCGGCTTTGATGAAGTCGATTTGCGTCGTTTTCGCCGCTACATCAAGGAGCCCTACGGCATGGTGCTCGTCACCGGTCCGACCGGCTCCGGCAAAACCACCACCCTCTATGCCGCCGTCAACGAGATCAAGACCGACGAAGACAAGATCATCACCATTGAAGATCCGGTCGAGTATCAGTTGCGCGGCATCACGCAGATTCCCGTCAACGAGAAAAAAGGCCTCACCTTCGCTCGCGGCTTGCGCTCGATTTTGCGCCATGACCCGGACAAGATCATGGTCGGCGAAATCCGCGACAACGAGACCGCCCAGATCGCCATCCAGTCGGCCCTTACCGGCCACCTCGTGTTCACGACCGTTCACGCCAACAACGTCGTTGACGTGCTCGGCCGCTTTTTGAACATGGGCGTCGAACCTTATAACTTTGTCTCGGCGCTGAACTGCATTCTGGCGCAACGGTTGGTCCGTCTGATCTGCGATTCCTGCCGCACCGCTGTCCATTATCCGCCCGACGTCCTCGAAGCAAGTGGACTGGATCCGGCCCAATGGTCGCAGGTGCCGCTCTATGAAGGCCAAGGCTGCATCGAGTGCGCAGGCACCGGCTTCCGCGGAAGAACCGCCATCCATGAACTTCTGGATTTGACCGACCGCATCCGGGAAATGATTCTGGAAAAGAGACCGACCTCTGAGATACGGAAAGCAGCGCGCGAGGATGGCATGCGTTTCCTGCGAGAGTCGGCGCTCGATAAAGTCCGCGCAGGAATGACCACGATGAAGGAAATCAATAAGGTCACCTTCATTGAAACAATGCGCTGAAGTTGAGCCGGTTTGCGGGCGTGAGCGAAGCCGGGGGTGGGACGCGGGAGCCGAAGGGCGAAATCCCGAGCGCTGCGAGGGACCTCGGGTGCCGCAAATAGGTACCGATGGCCCGTCTGCGAACCAGCCAAAGTAACTATGGAAGGACCGCTCGGGGCGATATGATCGGATACAAATTGCGCGTCAAGGCATGCAGTTGCTAGCTATGGGTAGCTCTACCAAACACGTTCGCCGTCCAGCGCTCGCCTGCGAGATCGCAGCGGACCGTGTTCTGGCCGGACGCGCCGCCGATCGAGGCCGGATGGTGGAGATTTCGTCCGCTCGAGAACTGGCGCCCGGGACGGTCATCCCGGATCTGATGGAGTCCAACCTGCGCGACAGCGCGGCTGTCCGGCAAGCGATTGAAAGTGCCCTCAGTAGCGTGGGTGCGCGCTCGCACGACGTCATTGCCATCCTGCCCGATACATCCGTGCGCGTTGTTCTACTGGATTTCGAAACACTTCCGTCGAAACCGGAGGAAGCCCAAGCCGTCGTCCGCTTCCGATTGAAAAAGTCGCTTCCTTTCGATCCCGACGAAGCCCGCATTTCCTACCACTCGCAGACCAGCAGCAAAACCGTTCGAGTCGTGGCCGCGGTCGTTCTGAAAACAATCCTCGAGGAATATGAATCGGTCTTTCGCGATGTGGGCTACAACCCTGGCGTGGTGATGCCTTCTATGCTGGCCGCACTCGGAGCGGCAGATGCCGAACGGCCAACCCTGGTCGTAAAGGTGGACGCACGCACCATCAGCATTGCCATTCTGGAGCAGGAGCAACTGCTGTTGTTCCGCACCCTTGAGAATGTGCGCGGCGTAACCATCACCGGCGAACAACTTGCCGAAGAGGTTTATCCCTCGGTGGTCTTTTTCCAGGATACTTATAGCCTCAACATCGAGCGCGTTTACGTAGCCGGCATTCCCGACTCGGCAAGCGCCGCCTCAGCTTTGAAGAATCAGTCGGGAGCTCAAATCGAGGAACTGGTCACGTCCTCGCAGATCGGATCCACAACTGGAACCGTGCCCAGGTGGCGAATGGCGGGAGTAGTGGGAGCTCTGATTTCCTGATATGCGTCTTGATCTCAATCTCGCGACTCACCCCTACGAAGATGCCCGGGAATTCTGGGCTCGATGGGGCTCTGGCATCGGCGTGCTTGCCCTGCTCACACTGGTCCTGATCGGCTGGACCGTTCGAAGCTGGTCGAACGCAGGACGGGACCGCCATGAGATTGCCCAGCTCCAGCAACAGATTGCGACCCGCGACCAGGAACGCGCCCAGGCCCAGGCGTTTCTCGACATGGCCGCGAATCGCAGCACACGCGACCAGTCGCAATTCCTGAATGGCTTGATCCGGCGCAAGTCTTTTTCCTGGACCCGTGTATTCGAAGATCTCGAACAGGTGACGCCCGGCAACCTTCATGTCGTATCCCTGCGGCCGGATTTCAACGAGCAGAACGAAATGCAACTGGATATGAGGGTAGTGGGTGACACGCGAGCCGCAGCCGTCGATCTGGTGCATCGCATGGAGACGTCCAGGCATTTCCAGGCTGCGCAACTGGTCTCGGAACAGCCAGCTTCGGAAACGGGCGCCGGAGTAATCGCCACGGTCGTTTCGATTTACGTTCCAGACGAAGCCGGCGGGAGCGGAAAATAATGCCCGACCTGCAAAATACGCGCCGCCAGCTGAAAGTCGTCATTGGCGCCATGGTGGTGGCCGACGTGATCGCGATTGGAGTTCTGTTTTCTCCTCTCGTCGGGTCGGCGGATTCCAGGCGTGCCGAAATGCGGCAACTGTCGGTGGAACTGCAGAAGAAAACCCACGACGTCGAACCGCTGCGCGGCATGGACAAGAAAATCGTGCTGGCTAAAAATCAGATCGGCGACTTCTACAAGGACCGTTTTGCGGCCAAGGATTCCCAGCTTGCGACCGAACTGGGCAAATTGGCCTCCGAGAATGGCATCCATATCCAAGCCGCAAAGTACAAGGAAGAAGATCCAGAAGCGTCCGGCATTGTGCCGGTAGAAATCCAGGGAAGTTTCTCCGGGGACTACCTGCAACTGGTTCGATTTATCAACACGCTGGAGCGGTCCGAGATGTTCTTTACCGTAGACAGCGTGGAATTGGCCGGCGAAGGCACGGGACAGGTCCGGCTGCAAATCGGCATGCATAGCTACTTGCGTGGAGCTTAAGTTGAAACTGGGCGCGGAAAACAAGAAGGAAGTCATCACGCTGGCGGTGCTGGGCGGGCTCGCCCTGTTGCTGATGGCCTATGAGTTCTGGCCTTCGTCGACAACTTCGACACCGGCCGGCGCGCAGACCAGCTCCTCCACGCCCGCTCGTCCCGCCACGCGGCGCACGGCTTCCGGAAAGCTGATCCCGATTCAAGAACCTCGGCTTGACCCGACGCTTGATGTCAATCTGCTCAAGCAAAGCGAGGAGATCAAGTACGCGGGCAATGGCAGAAACATCTTCGTCGCCGGATCGGTGGCTACGATCGAGCCACTGCACGGAAAAAACGGAACGACGGACGTCAACCAGCAGGCGGGCATCCACATGCCTCCGGCCCAGCAACCGCCGCCGCCCATCACCCTGAAGTTTTTTGGCTTCGCTAACAAGCCGGGTGAGCCCAAAAAGGTCTTCCTTTCCCAGGGCGAAGATGTCTTCATTGCCGCGGAAGGCGAAATTGTGAACCGTCGCTATCGCGTCCTTCGCATCTCACCTAACGCGGTGGAAATGGAAGACGTCCTCTACAACAATCGCCAGAGCATTCCGTTGACGCAGGGGTAAGGTATGGGTCGACGCTTCCAGTTACGCGCTCGCGGAACTTCAGGATCACGAGGTTCCCAGTGCGGCTACATCCTGATCACGCTCATGCTGATCATGGCGCTGGCAGCAATGGCGCTGCTCGCCATCCTTCCCGACATCGCTCAGCAGATTAAGCGTGATCGCGAAGAGGAGATGCGGCATCGCGGTACGGCCTACATACGGGCCATCCAGCATTTCTACAAGAAGTTCGGACGCTATCCCACCCGCGTCGAAGAGCTGGAAAACACTAACAAGATGCGTTTCCTGCGCAAGCGTTACAAAGATCCTATCAACCGGGATCCGCAAACGGGCAAGGAACGAGATTTCAAGTTCCTGCACATGCAGGATGTGAGCATGAACAACGGGCCCATGCTCGGACAGGCGATCGGGCAAAATGGCCAGGGATTAGGGAACCAAGCCGGGGGCCTCGCCGGGCAGGCGGGACAGGCGGGCCAGTTGAGCGGCCTGCAGGGGGCTCTCAGCCAGCTTGGCGGAATGCAGCAGTCAGGAACTCCGACGCTGACGCAGAGCGGAGCGGGCGAGGCCGATACTCCGTCCGGCAATTCAGCCAATTCCGATTCGCAGGGGAGTTCGGGTTCTTCTTCCGCATCTTCCTCTTCCTTCTCATCGCTGTCTTCGCCCAGCTCCGGTTCGGGTTCCAACTCCAGCGGCGGACTGGGCGGCCAGGTATTCGGAGGCGGGCCAATTCTCGGTGTAGCCAGCCTGAGCAAGGAGCAGTCGATCCGCGAGTTCAACAAGAAGAACCACTACAACGACTGGCTGTTCATCTATGATCCCACGTCCGACCGTGGCGGGCTGTTGATTGGACCGTGGCAAACACCTACGACGCAAACCCTCCAAGGCGCGACTCCAGCCGGACAATCGCAGCCAAACGGACAGCCGGGATTTGGCGGACAATCCGGATTCGGAGGGCAGTCAGGATTTGGCGGATCTGGAAACTCGCCTTTCGGCCAGCAGAATCCTCCGCAACCAGCACCGCAGAATCCTCCGCAGAATTCTCCGCAGCAATAGCGCCTGGCACTCATTTCCAAGGCAAATCAATTTCTGAGAATCAATTTGTAAAAGAAGAAGCCCCGCCTTGTGAGCGGGGCTGAAAACTTGTCAACTCAGCGGCGAGCTTAATTTTAGACGTTGAACGAGGAGCCGCAACCACAGGTGCTTTTCACATTCGGATTCTCGAACTTGAATCCGGCGCCTTCCAGCGTCTCCACGTAATCGACATGGGCTCCGCCCAGATACATCAAGGAAGTTGCGTCCACATAGACCTTCAGGCCGTCAAAGTCAAAAACCTTGTCCATCATGCCGGCGCCATTCTCGAACGCCATGGAATATTGGAAGCCTGAACAGCCGCCTCCGACCACCGAGAGCCGCAATCCCGTCGGAAGCGGATTCTGGCTGGCCATGATCTCCTTGACCTTGGTGATCGCACTGGGGGTCAGCAAGGGGCCTGCGGTCTTGGGCTGAACAGGGGCGGTTGTTCCAATTGTGGTTGTGGTTGCCATTCTCTGGATCTCCTTAACTATTAATTATAACAAAGCGCCCAAGCGGCAGGCTAAAGGATTCGTGGCCGCTCAGCAGCCTTCTGCTGTTATTTAGATGCCCGACAAGGAATCAAAGTCGCGACCTCTTGCCAACGGGTCTATAATCGTGGGCAGTAGGGCAGGTACCCTGGGACCACCTACGACACGAGAGCGTCGCGGCAAGGGTGGCTAGATGGGATGGCCCGATTTCAGCGCCGAGGTGGCGTATGTCTCCTATGTTCATGCTTCTGGCTTCGTGGGGTGTTCTGACCGCGGTCCTGATCATCCTCCTGATCTACAAGAGCACGCTGACCATGCATGAGGACGACTCGATCTTCCTCAATGAAACCGAATCACAGATGCAGAAGGACCAATCCGAAGTTCTTGCCAAGATGAAGAAGATCGGTCCGATCGTCAAGGTTCTTGGCGCGCTCTCTGGGATCATGATCCTCGCAATTGCGGGATTATTCATCTATCAGGGGCTGAATATGGCAACAACCCCGCAATAAGAAATGGCCTGACAGTTTTTTCCAGGCCGCGTCCTCGGTGTCCGGCGGGGGGCGGAGCCACGCCAGAAGAATCGTGGTCCCGCCCGCACGCGGAATTTCGGCTGTGATCAAAATACAAAACGGTTTCGTCAGGCGTCGGTGTCCAATCCTGCGCTCAAAATGTTAAGAGCGCCCGGACACTGAATCGACGATTCGTCTTGCTCTTGCCGTTCAGGCTGCTTTTGATTGCAGGCCTTTCACGTCGCCGAGCAAGACCTGTTCGTGGCCTTCCGGATTCACCTTTTCGTAAACCTTGCGAATAATTCCCTTGGGATCGACGATGAAGCTCGTCCGGTCCCAGAACTTCATTTCCTTCCATTCCGACTGGCCGAGACCAAGAGCCTTCATGAGCTTCGATTCCGTGTCGGAGAGAAGTTCGATGGTGAAAGCAAATTTGGTCGTGAAGTTTTTGTGCGAAGTGACGTCGTCAGCGCTGACGCCAACCACTTTGATTCCAGCGCCGTCGAAGTTCGATTTGGTCGCGGTCAGCGATCGGGCCTGGATCGTGCATCCGGGCGTGTCGTCCTTCGGATAAAAGTAAACAACCAGCCAGTGCCCTGCAAAATCGCTGAGCCTGGTTGTTTTTCCATCTTGATTCGGGAGTGCGAAATCCGGAAAGCGATTACCTGCTGAAAGCATGGGAGAGTCCTTTCAAGAGTCTTCGTTGAATTCATCCTACAGTTGCATTGTCATCCCGAGTGAAGCGCTGGCTCCTCAGTTCTTCAGTTCTTCAAGTTCTTCAGTTCTTGGGTGCGTACAAAATTGCAGATTCCTGGTCGCTGACGCTCCTTGGATTACCAATGCTTGAAGTTTTTGCCGGGCCCCTACGCTGCGGGCTGCATTTTTTTCATCCGTTCTTTCATTTCCTGCGGAGAAACATCTTCCTTGTGCGTGGCGACGCCCCAGAGATGGCCGAACGGATCCTGGATAAAACCGGAGCGGTCGCCATAGAACTGGTCCTGGACCGGCTTGAGTATCTTCGCGCCGGCCGCCACGGCCCGATTCACGATGCCGTCGACGTCTTCGACATAGACAAGCAGGCTCACCGGCGAACTACCCAGGGAGAGTGGGCTCTTGTGATCCATTTCCGGGAACTCATCAGCCAGCATGATGTGCGAGTTGCCAATCTTCAACTCGGCATGACCGATGCGGCCATTGGGCCCCGGCATGCGCACGACTTCCGTCGCTCCAAAGACGTTCTTGTAATAGTCGATCGCTTCCGCTGCGCCCTTCACGATGAGATAGGGGGTCACAGAGTTGTAGCCTTCGGGAATGTAGTGAACTGGTGCCATGGGTACATCCTCCTCGTTTTTCGTAACATTCAGACGAAATGCACGCACATTTCTTGCGAAACCCGGTCTATTGAAATCATAGGGTTCGCGAAAAAATCCTGCCAAAATCTTGAGCCGCAAAGGACGAGAGGCAAAATCTTAAGCGCCTGGCACTTAGCGGCGAAAAGTAAGGCATTTTCGAGTCATTTGTGGAATTCGACTCGCAAAATATTGATACCAAAGAGGCGATTTTCACAATCTTGATTGCAAATGAGTTAGCGTTCCCCACAATCCCTCACTTGCCGCCCCCCAGATCAGCGAACAAACTTCCCCAAAATGCGAACCCCTTTGTACAAATACTAGACCCGCGGCTGACTGTGTCAAGAAGATTTCGAGCGGAAGTGAGAACTGCGCTCGCTTTTCTTGTTTACTAAGTGGGGTGATGATTTAGAAGGGTGAGGATTTCGCGATGGCCACGAGCCCAACAGGCGCATCTCCCGCGAACTGAAGCGCCGCGCCAGCAAAAAAAGAGTTATTGCTGATCGTGCAGACTTCCCCACTCAAGCCAAAGGCAGGCTTGAGTTGGGCACCCGGCTACGATAGCGCTGAGAGTTTTGGGTGGCGCAGCGCTTCAGCGCTGCGGTAAAGATGCGCGTTAGAAGCGGCTTCAGCCGCTGAGGTTGCGATGCAGCCACGCATCCCTGCCCGTCGTCACCGGTAGCGGCGCGCTTACTCCATCCCCAACTCCTTCGCCAGCGCCTTCCACTTCCCATCCACCAGCGCCCGCGTCTTTGCGTCCATCACAATCTCATCCGGCCAAGGACGAGCGAAGCCTTCCGAACTCCACTTTCGCGTCGCGTCAATGCCCATCTTGGAGCCGTAATCCGGCAATCTCGACGCGTGGTCGAGCGAATCGACCGGGCCGAGCGTGAACTGGATGTCGCGTTCGGGGTCGATATTATTCAGGGCTTTCAGAGTTACTTCGCCAACGTCATGCACGTTTACGTCTTCGTCGACCACGATGATGCATTTCGTGAACATGGCCTGGCCGAGCGACCAGATGGCGTTCATGACCTTGCGGGCTTGTCCGGGATAAGACTTGCGAATGGAGATGATCATCAAGTTGTGGAAGACGCCTTCAATGGGAAGGTTGATGTCGACGAGTTCTGGGATGGTCAGCTTCATCATTGGAAGGAAGATGCGCTCGACGGCTTTGCCCATCCAGGCATCTTCTTGCGGCGGCTTGCCAACGATGGTTGCGGCGTAGATTGGGTCTTTGCGGTGCGTGATGCAGGTGACGTGGAAGACCGGATACTCGTCTTCGAGCGAGTAGAAGCCGGTGTGATCTCCGAAGGGGCCCTCGGTGCGGAGCTCGTCGAGATTGACATAGCCTTCGAGAATAATTTCGGCGTGGGCTGGGACCTCGAGGTCGACAGTTTCGCACTTCACCAGCTCGACGGGTTGCTGGCGGAGGAATCCGGCGATGATGAATTCTTCGATATCGGGGGGCGCGGGAACGATGGCGCAGAAGGTGAGCGTGGGTTCGGTACCGATCGCGACGGCGACTTCCATGCGGCCGGAAGGCCGATCGCCGTCGGCGAGCTTTGCGCCTCCGGAGGAGCGGGCCATGATGTCGACGGCGGCGGATTTCCCACTCAACGCAAAAGGCGCGTTGAGTGGGGCGTCCTCGGATTTATTTTTTTCCGTAGCTTCCTGCCGCATGCGTTCGCGGTAGTGCTCGGCGGCGACTTTCTGGCGCTGCCAGTGCATGCCGGCGGTGCGCTCGTCGTAGACCTGCATGCGGTACATGCCGACGTTACGCTTGCCGGTTTTCGGGTCACGCGTGATCACGCAGGGCAGCGTGATGAACCGGCCTCCATCTTTGGGCCAGCACTTGAGGATGGGAAAGTCGAGCAGCGAGAAATTGTCACGCTTGATGACTTCCTTGCAGGGACCGGTCGCGACTGTCTTCGGAAAAAACTTGCCCATCTCGGCCAGCATGGGCAGCATCTTCATCTTGTCGAGAAATCCTTGCGGTGATTTCACGTCCATGAAGGCGCGGATGCGGCCGGCGATCTCATCGAGGGAGTTGACTTCGAGCGCCATCTGCATGCGGCGCGCGGAGCCGAACTGGTTGATGAGGAGCGAAGAATTGCGATGTCCCTTAAGGTTTTCGAAGAGCAGCGCCTTCCCGCCGACATTTCCGTCGCGATCGCGGCTCTTCGAGACGCGGTCGGTTATTTCGGTGATTTCTAGAATCGGGTCCGCTTCGGTTCGAATGCGCTTCAGTTCTCCGGCGCGGTCGAGCGCTTTGATCCAGTCTCGCAGATCGTCGTAGGGCAAAGGTCCTCCTGGATGACAGACGATTATATGACGCGGACATGGAGTCAACCTGGTCCATCCCCAAACCACCCGGTCCACCGCCGAGACACAGAGGCACAGAGAAAATCACTTCTTTTGTCTTTTTCCCGGTGACTCGGTGGCTCCGTGGCGACGACGGCTCTTCCACATTTCTCGCTCTGCGACTAGGATAGGAAATCAAAATCGCAACTGCGCACACTTGAGTAGCAAACTTGCTGGAGGGACGATGATCCGCCTGAAGGTGAACGGGAAAGACAGAACGTTTGACGGCGATCCGGACATGCCGTTGCTGTGGTATTTGCGCGACGTGGCCGGGCTGACGGGAACGAAGTTTGGCTGCGGCATGTCGCTGTGCGGAGCTTGCACGGTGCACCAGAATGGCGAGGCGATCCGCTCGTGCTCAACGTCCATGAAGGAAGTGAACGGCAAGGAGATTACAACGATTGAAGGTATCGCGCCCATACATCCCGTGCAGAAAGCGTGGATGGAGATACGCGTTCCACAGTGCGGGTACTGCCAGACCGGGCAGATCATGCAGGCGATCGCGCTGCTGAAAGACAACAAGAATCCCAGCGACCAGGACATTGACACGGTGATGTCGGGCAACTTGTGCCGCTGCGGAACCTATCAGCGGATTCGTGCGGCCATCCACCAGGCTGCGAAGGAGACGGCATGAAAAACATCGACAGGAAGATCGTTGAAAATGTCAGCCGTCGCGGATTTATGCAAGGAGCGCTTGCCTCCGGCGTCTTCATTTTGAGCGCGCGCTTCGCGCCGGAAACGTTGTGGGCCGCTGACGGCGAGGCGGCCACAGCGATGACCTTTGATCCGACTTTGTGGATGTCGATTGCAAACGATGGAACGGTGACGATCGTGGCGCACCGGTCGGAGATGGGCTGCGGCAGCCGTACGGCCCTGCCGCTGGTGGTGACGGACGAACTCGACGCGGACTGGTCACGGGTGAAGATCGAGCAGGCAATTGGCGATCCGAGATATGGCGAGCAGGATACGGACGGGTCGCACTCGGTCCGCAGTTATTTCGAATTGATGCGGCAGGTGGGCGCAACCGGGCGCTCCATGCTGATTACGGCGGCAGCGGCGCAGTGGAATGTTCCGGTAAAAGAGTGCTCGACCGAACCACATTTTGTCGTGCACAAAGCGAGCGGAAGAAAGCTCGGCTATGGCGAATTGGCGGCGGCGGCTGGAAGGTTGCCGGTTCCCAAGAAAGAGAACGTTCAATTTAAGTCGCGCGCCGAGTGGCGTTACATCGGAAAGGAGAGCAATTCCCTTTTCGATTTAAGCGACATCGCAACGGGCAAAGCGATTTTCGGCATGGACGCGACGATGCCAGGGATGGTGTTTGCGTCGGTCGAGCATCCGCCGGTACTGGGGCAGAAGATCAAGAATTACGACGATAAGGCCACTTTGAAAGTGGCGGGCGTGCAGAAAACTCTGACCATTGAGCCTTTCAAACCTCCGCATCAGTTCCAACCTCTGGGCGGTGTGGCTGTGATCGCCGATAACACATGGGCCGCGTTTCAGGGACGCAAGAGTTTGAAGATTGAATGGGACAGCAGTCCGCACTCGGTATACAACTCCGGACCATTTCGCAAGACGCTTGAAGATACGTCGCATCAACCGGGCAAGGTCGTGCGCAATGTAGGCGATGTGGACGCGGAATTCGCCAAGGCGGAAAAGAACGGCGCGAAGATCGTCGAGGCTGAATATTACACGCCCCACCTCGCTCACGTTTCGATGGAGCCTCCGGTTGCGGTCGCGGAATATCGCGACGGCAAAGTGCTGGCCTGGGCGCCGACACAAAATCCTCAGGCGGTGCAGGAAACGATTGCGGGAGTGCTCGGCATTAAGAAGGAAGACGTGACTTGCCATGTCACGCTGCTGGGCGGCGGATTCGGGCGCAAGTCGAAACCTGACCAAGTTGCGGAAGCGGCTGTACTGTCAAAGCAACTGGGCAAGCCGGTGAAAGTGGTCTGGAGCCGCGAAGATGACATCCGCTTTGATTTTTTTCACTCGGTCGCCGCGATGTACATGAAGGCCGCAATTGGCCCGGATGGCAAGCCTACCGCATGGTTGCAACGAACGGTGTATCCGCCGATCGGTTCGACGTTCGACGTGTCCGCGCGCTACGCGGACGACGAGATGGGCCTGGGATGGAACAATCTTCCGTTTGATATTCCGAACCATCGCGCGGAGAACGGGCCAGCGGATTTCCATGTGCGGATTGGATGGCTGCGCAGCGTGGCGAACATTTATCACGCGTTCGCGATTCATTCCTTCGCGGACGAACTGGCGGCCATGGCAAAGAAAGATCCGGCGCAGTACCTGCTCGATCTGATCGGGCCGGGACGAATCGTGCCGCTCAATCTGAAGGCTGACGAGGCGGAAGATGACAAGACTTACCCGCTCGATACCGCGAGACTGCGGCGCGTGGTCGAGGCTGTCGTCGAGAAGTCACACTGGGCAATGCGTTCAACGGGCAAAGGGCGCGGTATGGGGATCGCGGCGCATCGCAGTTTTCTGACTTATGTAGCGACCGTGGTTGAGGTCGAAGTTGATGGCAAGGGGCAAGTGCACATTCCGAATGTGTGGACGGCGGTCGATGCCGGAACTGTCGTTAGCCCGGACAACATTCGCAATCAGTTCGAAGGTGCGGCTGTGTTTGGAACGAGCCTGGCTTTGTTCGGCGAGATCACGGCCACGAACGGCGCGATCGTTCAGAGCAACTTCCACGACTTTCAACTGGCGCGCATCAACCGCGCTCCGCGGCACGTGGATGTGCAAATCGTGAAGAGCGATGCGCCGCCCGCAGGTGTCGGCGAACCGGGCGTTCCGCCCTTTACCCCGGCGCTGTGCAACGCCGTGTTTGCGGCCGCGGGCAAGCGCGTGCGGGAATTGCCGCTGTCGAAGACAAAATTAGTTTAAGGATAAGAAGCCGCATGCACCGGCGCTCTTAGTTTACGAAGTTTGTCGTAATTTGATCTCACCAAATGATGAGCTGATGGGGTCAGTGCGTCTGGCTGCAACACAATAGAAATGCTGGACGGGCCGTTGTCTGCATCCGATGTGGCCTCGGAGACTGCAGCAGGGTAGGCGCGGTATACTCGCGTTTCAACAAACAATCTGGACATGGTGATTCGGGCAATGCAGATTTGGGTCATGCTTCTTCGACTGGCTGTCGCACTGCTGCTTTGCGCTTCGACCTTTGCTCAGGAAATTACGGTTGCGGCTGCCGCGGACTTGAGCTCCGCGCTGCCGGACATCATCGCCAAATACAAAAGTGAAACCGGGCTGGACGTGAGGCTTACGCTGGGCGCATCAGGAAACCTGACCACGCAAATCCGCAACGGCGCTCCTTTTGACGTGTTTTTCTCGGCCGATGAAGACTATCCCAGGCAACTGATTGACGCGGGCCTGGCCGAGAGCGATTCGCTTTATCGCTATGCAGTCGGGCGGCTCGTGCTGTGGGTGCCGAACGACGTGCCGGTGGATGTGCAGAAGCTTGGGATTAACACGCTGCTTGATCCCGCGGTAAAGAAAATCTCGATTGCCAATCCACAGCACGCGCCCTACGGGCGAGCGGCTGAGTCGGCATTGCGCCACTTCGGAATTTACGATCAGGTTTCGAGTCGGCTGGTGCTGGGAGAAAACGTGTCGCAGGCCGCGCAGTTTGTGGAATCGGGGAACGCGCAGGCGGGATTGATTGCGCTCTCGCATGCGCTTTCACCCGCGCTGAAATCGAAAGGCCGCTATTGGACGGTTCCGTTGGATGCTTATCCGGCCTTGAATCAAGCGGCGGTTGTGCTGACTCGTTCCAGGAACCAGGCAGCGGCCCGCAAGTTCCTCGAATTTGTGCGGTCCCCTGAGGCTGCTTCCCTGCTCGCCAGTTATGGCTTCACGCTGTCGGACGAGAAACATTCCGGCGGAGATCGGACGAAATGAACTGGCGTGCGTTCTGGCTCACGGTGCAGCTGGCTATGATCGTGTCATCGGCGCTGTTCGCAATTGGAATCCCCATCGCATACTGGCTCACGTACTCGCGCTGGCGTTTCAAGTTTCTGGCCGAAGCTGCGGTCGCGCTCCCGATTGTTCTGCCGCCCACCGTGCTGGGATTTTATGTGCTGGTCGCGCTTGGGTCGCGCAGCCCGCTGGGGCGCTGGTGGGAATCTCTGACCGGGCACACACTGGCTTTCACGTTCGAAGGGCTGGTGATCGGATCGCTGCTGTATAGCTTGCCGTTCGCGGTGCAGCCCTTTGCGGCGGCATTTGGTTCGGTCGATGCCAAACTGCTGCGCGCCTCGGCATCGCTCGGACATTCTCCGGTGCAGACATTCCGGCGCGTCGTGCTGCCGCTCTCGAAAGCCGGCCTGATCACGGGTTTCACGCTCAGCTTCGCGCACACGCTGGGCGAATTCGGCGTGGTGCTGATGGTGGGAGGAAATATTCCGGGCGTGACCCGCACCCTCTCGATCGATATCTATGACAAGGTGCAGAACGCGGAATATGCCAGCGCCAACGAAACCGCGCTCGTGCTGCTCATCACTTCTTTCGTGCTCTTGTCGCTGGTGTACGGATTGAACCGGCGTCCTCGAGTGGTGGGCCCATGGCGGTGAGGAGTGCTTTTGTCCCGTCATCGGCAGCGAATGCGATCTCGTCGGAGCTCGAGGTTCGCATACGGAAGCGCTTCGCCAACCCTGAAGGCAGTTTTCTATTGAATGTTCATTTCCGCGCTCTGGCGGGGTTCACGATTCTGTTTGGAGCTTCGGGCGCGGGCAAAACTACTCTGCTGGATTGCATTGCCGGACTCGCCAATCCCGATGAGGGGCGCATCGCGATTGGTGGCGAAGCTGCTTATGACTCGGAGGGCAAGAAAAACGTCCCCGCGTGGCAGCGCAGGATCGGATATGTTCTGCAGGATCTCGCGCTGTTCCCGCATCTTACAGCCGAGCAAAATGTCGGCTACGGTCTTCAGAAATTAAATCCGGGTGAACGGCGTACTCGCAGCTGCGAGATGCTGAGCGCATTCCGCATTGATCACCTGCGTGACCGGAAACCGGCGCAGATTTCGGGGGGCGAACGCCAACGCGTTGCTCTGGCCCGGGCGCTGGTGACCGAGCCGCGGGCGCTGTTGCTGGATGAGCCGCTGGCCGCGCTTGACCGGCCGACCAAGTCGCAGATCATCGCCGACCTTCGGCGATGGAACCAGCATTACCGGGTTCCAATCCTTTTCGTGACACATAGCGTCGAAGAGGTGTTTGCATTGGGCGAAGAAGTCATCGTGCTGGATGCGGGCAAGATCGTAGCGCAAGGCCGGCCGAATGAGGTCATGCTCGCTCCCCAGATGGAAACCGTCGCACAGTTGGCGGGATTCGAGAATATTTTTGACTCGGCCGTCACTGCCATCAATGAAAGCCGCGGCACCATGACCTGCCGCATCGGCGCGGGATCTGTGGATCTTGAGACTCCACTGGTGACGGCTGAAATCGGATCACGGCTGCGGATAGGGATTCGGGCGGGAGACATCCTGCTCGCCACGGAATGCCCGCGCGGGCTGAGCGCCAGGAACGTTGTGCCGGGCACGATTCAGCGGCTGGAGCGCCGAGATGGAATCGTTTCCGCGAACGTCGATTGTAGCGGGACGGCTTTCGACATCCACCTGACTTTAGCCGCGCAGGATGCGCTTGAACTCATCGCAGGGAAGAAAATCTGGGTGGTCATCAAGACGCATTCCTGTCATTTATGGCGCGACTAATATTGCGCGAACAGGAGATCACGGGCGTCGCAGCTCGGCATTTTGATCTTTGTCTTCGTCAAAGGCGATGACGGCGACCCACTGGCCGTTTTGTTCCTTGTGATAGACAATTTTCCCACCCAGACGACGCGCGATTTCTTCCGGCAATAAATCGCGGTGATAGCCGAAAAATCTTTCTTTGAGTCGCTGCCAGGCAGCCCAACCTTCCAGCAGCGGATGTGCGGGCCGATATTTCGTGGAAAAAACGAACGCCACATTGAACTGGCCCTGGGCGAAGGAAGCCAGTGCAATCTGCGGGGATGTGAAATCCTCGATGCGGGTGACCTGGAACGGCCGCGCGACATAGGCCAACCATGGGCGCGTGAGTTCGTCGGAGGCGGGCCAGGCGGTGAGCACGCGAGCGTCGGGATAGCGCATCGTCAGGAACCGATCCGCTTCGGCATGCAGCACGATGTAATCGCGATATGCGAGATTGTCTTCCAGAGAAAATCCGTAGGGCGGATTGATGAACAATCCAGCTACGAAGGCGACGGCCACTGCGCCGACAATCAGTTCCCAATAGCGCACCCGGCGCCAGAGAGTGGCCACCCACGCCAGAATTACCAGGGGCAGGACGGGCAGAAGATAGCGCGCCAGCACCGCTCCGCCAACGGCCGACATGAACAACAAGTACGCCAATAAAACCGCGCCCAGGGCGGCCTGCTGCCAGATTGCGATGCGGGGACGGGCGACTCCGTTATCGACTTGAGGGGGACGACGCATCGCCAGGACGCCAGCCACGGTAAGCAGGTAGAGACCGAAATATCCTGCGACCTGCCAGAGCCGCAACATGAAGGCCAGCGGGATGCGCAAAGGATTAAGAGTGCTGGCCAGGTTGTATCTGAAAAATTCCGGATTGCCGAACAGGAATCCCGTCTTCGCGTAGTGGAACCCAAACCAGATGGCAACCGGGACGACGGGCAGAAGCGAATGAAAGGCGCGCGAGCGTCTGCTTTGAGGCGGAGCGAGTTCCGGCCAGCGAGCCCCGAGGACACCGGCCACCAGTTCCCATGCAAACAGAGCCATGGGCGCCACGATCGCCGTCTCCTTCGCCAGCACCGCAAGCGAGAACCACATCACCTGCTTCCACGGGTGATCCTCGACATATGCAAGCAACGCCCAAAACGTCAGGCCCGCGGCGGCCAGGTCCACCTGCGCCAGGGAACATTGCGTAAAGAAGACCGGATAAATCGCGGTCAGCAGTGTGGTCGCCCAGGCAACCTGTACATTCGAGACGGCCCGCACAAGTCGAAATAATCCGAGCAACGAAAACGCCGCGAAGATCAACATGGCCGTGCGTGTGACCAAGGTCGAATAGCCAGCGACGTGCCACGCCAGCGCCAGCCAGCACATGACGAATGGAGGATGAATATTGGCAAGCGTGGTTTGCGGGATGAGCGCACGGCTCAGATACAAGTCGCGCGCCGACGGAACGTAGTATCCCGCTTCATCCCAAAAATAAGGGAGGCGGAGAAGGGGCGCGTGCAACAGCATCAATCCGGCGAAAAAGATCGCGAACAGTAGAAAATACTGCGCCGCCAACGACCGCGCTGACGAAGGCGTCGATCTTGTTTTCGGATTGAGCTGCCGCGTTACCCACCCAGCCATCAATGAACAGGTCCGACCGGAGCGCGCGGGTCGAGTTTAATTTCGCCAAACGCGGCTTCGTAATTCGCCACGTTCTGCTGCAACAGCGCCATGAGCGCCTTCGCCTGCTGCGGGCTCAAGTAGATGCCTTGAAAGTTATGCAACTCCACCTGGGTTTCGGAACTCTGCTGCATGGTTCCGAAAACCAGGAAAAAGTCCCACACGTTAACGCGGATCTGCACGCTGTTCGAATAAGCGTCGCGATAATCCGGGGTCTGGACGAACTTCACATTGGGCTGATTAACGGTATTCATATCTCGCAGTTTACCGCAAAGAAGAAGAACCGTTCTCAGTTCTCAGCGCACTGGCTTACGCGGATTCTTATTTTCTTTGTTCGAGTTTGACCGGCACAGTGAGCGGTTGACCATCGCGTACCACTTTCACTTCCACCAAGTCGCCAACTTTGCTGCTCCGTAGCGCGTCGGTGAAATCGTAGAGGTTCTTGATCGGCTTGCCGCCAAACTGAACGAGAATATCGCCTGCCTTGAGACCCGCTTTGGCCGCGGGCGATCCGGGCTTGACGTCGGAGAAGCGCACGCCATTTTCGACCTGCCCGAAGTCGGGAATCGAACCGAAATATGGGCCGTAGCCGCCTCCGCCCGATCCGCCCGTTGGCTTGTCTTCGGCGACAACGATGAATGTGGGCCGCTCTTGCGCATCCGCCAACTGCTCGCCCGTCGAGCCCACGACATCGAGCAATCGGGCGGCGGAGTCGGGATTAATCTTCTCCCAGGTATCGGACGGCTTGTGATAGTCGGAATGCAGACCCGAGAAGAAAAACAGGACCGGAATTTTCTTGGCGACGAATGATGTATGGTCGCTCGAAGAATATCCTCCGGGCGAGTATTCGATCTTGAAACCCGAATTCGCGGCCGCTTGCTCGACCGTGGCTTTCAGCGTGGAGCCGGTGCCGACGCCGCCAATATAAATTTTCTGATCCTTGATGCGGCCGATCATATCCATATTGAGCATGGCCACGGCCTTATCCAGCGGACGCGTCGGATTTCTTACCCAAGCCGCCGAGCCAAGTAATCCGAGCTCCTCGCCTGCGAAAGACTCGAACAGAATTCCGCGCCGGAGCTGGCCTTTCAGGGGCGCAAGCATGCGCGCCAGTTCGAGAACTCCAGCTGTACCGGAACCGTTGTCATCCGCCCCCGGATGAATCTGTCCGATCTGCGAGGGCGCCAGCGAATTCGAATCGCCGCGGCCGAGATGGTCATAATGCGCGCCGATGATCACGTATTCATCGGTTTGGCCCGGAAGGTACGCCAGCACATTGTTCACAGTGGCGCGCGTGGTCTTGATGTTGACGGTCAGTGACGCGCTCTGATTTCCGCCGAGTTCGAACGATGCCGGCTTGGTCGACGCGTTGATCTGGTCCTGGAGATCTGCGAGCGATTTCCCTGCTGCTTTCAACCAGCCATCGGCAACAGCGTTCTTGACCTGCGCGAAGATGATGCCGGTATCTTCCGGGCCACTCACGCTGCCAAATCGCGTCAACAGATCTTCTTCGCCGTCTCCCAGTTTTCCATTCACCAGGATGAGCGCTTTCGCTCCGTGGTTGCGGGCATTGATCGCCTTCGTCACCAACTGCGAGTGCCGCGTCATTCCCTGATTGCCCGCCTTCACTGCAAACGAGGACGGTTCGTAACGAATCACCACGACAATCTTGTCCTTGACGTCGATTCCCGCGTAATCGTCGTATTGAAATTCTTCAGCCGTCACGCCATAGCCGGCGAACACCAGCGGCCCGTGCGCCGAACCGGATGAAGAAAAATTGAAGGGAACAAAATCCTGCTTGGACTTGAGTTCGTGCTTCTGGCCTCCGGTCGTCACTACCAGCTCGTTCTTTCCCTTTAGCTGCGCTCCGGTAATCACCGTAAAGGGCTGCAGGTACCCATTCGTCCCGGCAGGTTCGAGTCCGAGGCTCTTGTAGCGCTTTTCGAGCAGGTGCTGGGCGCGCGTCAGGCCCTTGGTACCAGCGCCACGGCCCTCCATTGCAGGCACAGTCAGCGCCTTGATGTCGTCGAGATAGCGATGCGGATCAGCGGTGGAAACGGCCGGCGGAGCAGCCGCGGCAAAAGATGTGAACGCAACCACGAGAAAAAGAACTACAGAGAGTCTTGCCGCGTCCCGGCGTCCGAGCTGGCAGATCGGCCAACGGGAATTTGTTCTATTCATTTGCATGATGTTGCAAATCGTAAGTGGCAGAAAGAGGCGTGTCAATCATTCGAGACCGGATAGCGGAGAGGAATTGCGATGCTCGCTTCAGAAACCCGCGAAGGCCGTGATGCCCTTGGCTTCCACGCACTCATGCATTTTGCCCGTAGCGAGGTTCTTATATTCTTCCGTTCTTCCGCTGGGCCACTGGATCACGACCCGGTCAATGCGATCGCGCTTGCCTAAGCCGAAAGTTACGGGCAATTCCGATTGCGATAAATAGCTGGAACCGCCCTTCACGAGCCGCGACTGGCTGGAACCTTCATGGTCAATCTTCACCGCGGCGCCGACCGCATCGCGATTTGATTTCGTCCCTACAAGCCGAAAGCGAATGCTGCGGTTCTTACCTGTCTGACCGTTACTCGTCAAGTCGTTGCGATAAAGATAGGCCGGGCCATTGTTGGTTGTTAGCAATAAATCGAGATCACCATCGCGATCGAAATCGCCGTAGGCAAGGCCGCGCCCGACTTTGGGCTGGCTGAAGCCGCCTCCCACTTCATCCGCCACATCACTGAATTTTCCACGTCCATCATTCAGAAAAAGCTGAGGAGGCTGCGCATAACCGACGCCATTCACATTGCGCACCGTGTCGTCGATGTGGCCATTCACGACTGCCAGGTCGAGCGAACCGTCGAGATCGGCATCGAGAAAGACGCAACCGAATCCAAGTTTGTCTTTCGACGCCATACCCACCCCGCTCTGCAACGCAACGTCGCCAAAGCTTCCCCCGCTGCCGTTGAGATAAAGGCCCATCATCTCGTTGTCGAAATTCGTGATCGCGATGCCTGAGTTTCCTGAGTTGTCGAAGTCAGCGACGTCCACGCCCATTCCGGCCCGCGCTTTGCCCTCCGCGGAAAAAGCGATTCCGGCATCGACGGCCACGTCTTTGAAGGTACCGTTGCGCTGGTTGCGATAGAGCTTATTGGGTTGCGTGTCATTGGTTACGAGCAGATCGGGCCAGCCGTCGTGATCGTAATCAAGCATCGCCACGCCCAGCGATTTCGAACTGCTGTCGAAAATTCCGCTGCTGGCGGTTACATCTTCGAATGTCCCGTTCCCGCGATTGTGAAACAGCCAGCAGGTCTCTCCGCGATAAGCTTCGGGTGTGCAATACGACTTATGTTTGCCGTCGCGGCTGCAAAACACGTCGTGATCTTCGGACCATTTGACGTAGTTGCAAACGAACAGATCGAGCAGCCCGTCGCGATCGAAATCAAACCATAGCGCCGACGTGCTGAAGGCTTGCCGGCCAGCCAGTCCGCTGGTCCTGGTCACATCGACAAACGTTCCCTTCCCCGTATTCCTGAACAACCGGTTCTGGCCGACACAGGTGATGAAGATGTCGGGATAGCCGTCATTGTTGTAGTCGCCGACGGCAACCCCCATGCCGTACATCTCGACGTCGAGACCGGCACTGTGGGTGACGTCAGAAAATGTGCCGTTGCGATTGTTGCGGTAGAGTTTCAGGGTGCTGGGTTCGGACTTACCGGGTTCGAACTTGACGGGTTCGAGCTTTCGCGCAGGTTGATGTCCCGGCCAACTGCTACCGTTGACCAGCAGAATATCCTGCCAGCCGTCGCCATCGTAGTCGAGAAAAGCGCACCCGGAGCCGAGCGTCTCCGGCAGCAGTTTGCCACCGTAAGCGCCATTATTGTGCCGGAAGCGGAGTCCGGCCGGCGCCGTCACATCCGTCAAGCGAAACCCGGGATCGATTCTTTGGCTCGAAGACGCAGCGAAGGCATTCAGCAACAGGCCTGAAGTTGAAGCCATCCCCATGCCCCAGAGAAACGAGCGGCGATTCACGGAAGGTTTACCAGCCCGTTGCGGATGGCATATACGACCAATTCGGCAGTCTTGTGCATTCCCAGAGCATCCATCATGTTCGCGCGATGGACCGCGACTGTGTTTACGCTGAGGTCGAGAACGGCCGCGATCTCCTTATTCGACTTGCCTTCCACGCTCATTTGCAGCACTTCGAGCTCTCGGTGAGTTAGCTCCGCGCTACGCTTGCCTCTCAGTACATTCTCGGGCCCCTTGAGTTGCGAGTCGAGCACAGTCTCACCGGCAACCACCCGCCGGATGGCCGCACCCAATTCGAGATCGACTGCGTTCTTCAGCACGTAGCCGCGCGCGCCGGCATCAAGAGCCTGCCGCACCAGAGTCTCTTCCGGATGCATGCTGAGCATCAACACCAGAGCCTGTGGATGCCTGGCCAGAATCTGACGGGTCGCGTCCAGCCCGTTCATTCCGGGCATGGCACAATCCATCACAATCACTTTCGGATGCAACTCATCGGCAAGTTTGACGGCCTCGGCGCCGTCGCCAGCCTCGCCCACGACCGTAATGCCGGGCTCGTCTTCGAGAATGCGCCGGAACCCCCGGCGCACCAGGCTGTGATCGTCCACCAATAGAACTGAAATTTTATTCGCCATCTGCCTCCAGCTTTTCTGTGGCCGCTTCTCTCAACTCTTGTCTCGGCACTCGCAACCGCACACGCGTTCCACCCGGCGCGGGACGATCGAATTCGACTTTGCCGCCCAATAATTCGGCGCGCTCCCGCATCGCAACCAGGCCAATTCCCTGCTTCACGTTCCCGGCCTCGAAGCCGCGGCCATGATCTTCAACCTCGATCTCCAGTTCCTGCGGCGAGAATCGCAGGCGCACCCAGGCTTCTTTTGCTCCCGAATGCCGCGTCGCGTTGTTCAGAGATTCCTGCACCACGCGGTAAACATGCACTGCGGCGTTGCCGGCGACCGGAAAACGCTTCCCCGATTTTTCATAGAATACGTGAATTCCCGACTGCCGTTCCACCACGGGCAAATACCAGTCCAGCGTGCTCTCCAATCCAGTTTCCTCAAGCATCACAGGATGCAGCGCCTGCGAAAGGCTGCGCACCTTGTCGAGCGTCTCCTGGGTGATCTCGCAGACTTCGCGCAAGTCCGCCCGCAGCGCCGATCCCTCTGGCAACTGCTTTCCCGAGCGCGACAGCATCGCACCAATGGCCGTCAGAATCTGGCCGAACTCGTCGTGCAATTCGCGCGAGATGTGCCGCAAGGTCGATTCCTGCGTGGCGATCACTTTCTGTGCCAGTTCGCTGCGCTGCGCGGAAAGCACGGCCAGTTGCGCGAACAGCCGGCGATTCCACCGGATCATGTAAAGGCTGGTGAGAAGAATCGCAATCAGCGTGGCCGTGAAAAACAGATAGACCTGACGCTGCACTCGGTCATAAATTTGCCCGATTTGCTGCGTCGCCTGCTCTTCGCTTTCGTTGTTCTGCACCAGCAGGCGCGATACGGCCGTGCTCAGCGCCTCCTGGCGCGCGCGCAACGAAATTCGAATCTGCGTCCGCGCTTCCTCCGGATTCGGACCCTGCGCCAGCGCAAAAGTGCGGTCCGCGGCGTCCCAGAACTGCGCCACCGAACTTTCCAGGTATTGCTGCTGGTCGGAGCTGCGGTTCACGGGTGCCACTTGCTGCTCGCGGCGCAGCGCGTCATTCAAGTCGGTGCGCACGCGCTGAAATTGCGCCGACCACGCCGTCAGTGGATAAGGCTCATCATTGTCGAGCATGTCGCGCATAGCCAGCGCGAGCGAGTTCAGATCGTTCTGAATGCGCAGCAACTGGAGAGAGTCTTTGCGGTTGCGGTCCACCAGATTGTTTTGCAGTTCGCGCAATCCGGAGATCTGGCGCGTGATGTAAGCCGAGTAAGCAACCACCGCTGCCAGCGTAATGATCAGGCCTAAGAATAATCCGGGAGTCGGCGAGCGATCGCGCGAATGAGCTGCGGGCACGCCCCGAGAATACAACGTGAGCGGCTTGCTTTACCAACGCGGCCGAACGTCGCCTGCGATTTGTGCGGAATCTGGGCAAGCTAGCCGAAAAGCAGTCGAAAAGCCTCGTCCCGCACCCTTGGAAAAACAATATTCATAGCTCTCTCAATGCCTTACGAAAAATCGGCGGATTCCCGATTGACAGGGCTGTCCCCAGGGTCTACTGTAGCCATCTTGATGGCGAACAAAAGGCGAATCTACTATGTATGCCACACTGCGGAAGGCCCAAATTCTTACTCAGATCGAACAGAAGCTTCCTTCCGCCTTCACGGTCTACCGGCGCCCCCAGCACGGAAATATTCGCACCGGAATTGCCCAAATTGATGAGGCGGTTCAAGGAATTCCACTTCACGCTTTAACCGAAATTTGCGGCAGCAGCGTGGCGTCTTCGGGGAAAACTTCGGTGCTCACCTCCCTGCTGGCCCAGGCGTCGCGCGATCATTTCTGCGCCCTGGTGGATGCCACTGATTCCTACGACCCAACCTCTGCGCAAGCCGCTGGGGTGCAATTGCCGCGGCTGCTGTGGGTGCGATGCGGGAAAACCCGCGTCCAGCTGCCACCACTCGAACAGGCATTTAAAGTCGCCGATATTTTGTTGCAGAGCGGCGGCTTCGGGCTGATTGCCGTTGACCTCAGCGGCATTTCCGAACGAATCGTTCGTAAAGTCCCGTTGAGTTCATGGTTTCGCTTCAGCCGCGTGATCGAGAAACAACCAGCAGCCCTGGTTTTCATCGGGCAGGAGCCGCACGCCACCAGTTGCGCAGCGCTCGTATTGCGAGTCGAGAGCGAACCGGCAGTGTTCCAGGGAAATCTGCTCACCCAATTGAAGCTCAAGGTTGAGGTCGTACGAGGCCGCGAAAAGAAACCGGTTTGCGCGGAAAAATGCCTGGAAAGGACTGGATTCTCTCTCCGGACGCAATGGGCCTGATTGCGGGTCAAGATATTCCGGGTCAAAACATTGCTGGTCAAGATCATGTTCGCCTGCTTCTACATTCCCGATTTTCCCGTGCAAGCTTCCTTTTTGTCCGAAGCGGAGGAGACGAGGATGGCGCTGCGGAAAACTCCTGTCGCCATTCTTGACGGACCTGCCAATCTGCCTGGAGTTTTCGCCACCAACCCCGCTGCCCGGCGCGGCGGTATTCAATCTGGCATGACCAAGCTGCAAGTCGAAACTTATGGCGGCGTTTTGCTGCGTAAGCGTTCTTTGCCAGCCGAGGAAGCCGCGCACACCGCGCTGCTCGACTTCGCCGGTAACTTTTCTCCGCGTGTGGAATCAACCGCACCCGGAACCGCGCTTCTGGATCTCTGCGGAATGGAAAAGATATTGGGTTCGTGGGCCAGCGCAGCCCGCGCCATCACTGCGCAGGCGCTTGAAACTGGATTCGAGCTGCGCCTTGCCATCGCCTCAAATCCTGACACCGCGCTTCTTGCGGCTCGCGGCTTTTCTAACACTCCGCCCACGATCATTCCTGTGGGCGAAGAAGCCAGGCGGTTGGCGCCTCTGCCAGTGAGTGTCTTGCCGATTTCGCCGGAGATGCTGGAGATTCTGGACGGATGGGGGATTCGAACGTTTCAATCGCTGGCAGCTTTGCCCGCCATTGCCGTCGTCGAGCGGCTCGGGCAGGACGGTTTGTATCTGCAAAAACTGGCGCGCGGGGAAATCAATCGTCCGCTATTGACGATCGAACCCTATGAAGATTTCGTCGAAAGTTTCGAGTTCGATGATCCGGTTGAAACACTGGAATCGCTTTTCTTTATTTTGAACCGGCTTCTGCACGAGCTTTGCCTGAACTTACTCTCTGCGGCGCTGGCCGCGCGTGAACTGCGTCTGACAGTCGAGTTGAAAATCCTCCGGCTGCAGAATGGAGAAAAAGCCGAGGAGCAGTACCAGCATGAATGGAAACTGCCCGTTCCCACGCACGACAAAAACCTGCTTTTCGGGCTGGTTCGCCTTCAGTTGGAGAAGACGACGTTTTCGGCGCCTGTTCGCAAACTGACTCTTGCCATTGTTCCCATCAAGCCGCGCGTCGCGCAGGGCAATCTTTTTGCTCCGCCCTCGCCCGAAGCCGAAAAACTGGAAATCACGCTCGAGCGGATTCGCGGCGTTGTAGGCAGCACGGATGCCGATGGCGCCGCTTGCGTCGGCTCTCCTCAACTGGTCGACACGCACAAGCCCGGCAGTTTCTCCGTCGGACATTTTTCCAGCATCCACGAATTCACAAATTCGCCACCGCTGGCTGGGCCAGTCGTCGCGCTGCGTATTTTCCGCCCGGCTCTTGAAACGTGCGTGGAACTCGACGGAGAGGAACCGCATTCTGTCCGGCTGTGGCATCACCCGCGCCCTGTGCTGGCTGCTTCGGGGCCGTGGTCGAGTTCGGGTTATTGGTGGAACTTCGCCACGTGGATGCGCGAGGAATGGGATGTGCTTTTGAAATTGCCGGCGGGACTTGGGTTGTATCGCATTTATCAGGATCGGATTCGCCGCCAGTGGTTTGTGGAAGGCGTATTCGATTAGTAGCTGACAAAACCAACACAGAGACACGGAGTTGTACGGGGATTCTTGAATCCCAATAATTTCTCTGCCTCCTCCGCGTCCTCTGCGGTTTTCATTTTATCCCCATGCCTTACATCGAACTCCACGCCCGCTCCGCATTCAGTTTTCTCGAAGGAGCTTCCCTGCCCGAGAACCTCATCGCCGCTTGTGCCGAAGACGGCATGCCTGCCATGGCTCTGCTCGACCGGCATGGAGTTTATGGAGCGCCGCGCTTTCACATGGCCGCGCAGCAACACAAAATCAAAGCGCATGTCGGAGCGGAAATCTGCGTCGCCGAAGGTGGAAGTTATCCGCTTCTGGTTGCGACTCGCACTGGCTATCAAAATCTGTGCCGTCTGATTACAACCGCAAAACTGCGCACCGCGAAAAAAACAGTCGCGACCGTCGGGCTCGCCGAGTTGCGGGATCATGCCGAGGGATTGATCTGTCTCACTGGCGACGAACACGGTCCGCTTGCGCATGCGCTAGCCAAGGGCGGCATGGCCGATGGGCGCCGGTGGCTTGAGCAACTGATTTCTATTCTTGGCCGCGATAATTTCTACGTCGAGCTGCAAAGGCACGGCGACCGTCTCCAGGAAACGCGCAATCAGGCCGCCATTAGCCTGGCGCGCGAATTTCATCTGCCGTTGCTGGCGACAAATGGTGTCTGCTATGCCACTCCCGCCGAGCGCCAGATCGCCGACGTCTTCACCTGCCTCAAAAACAAGCGCCGCCTCGATACCGCAGGCCGCCTGCTCGCGCAAAATTCGCAACGCTACGTGCGCAGCGCGAGAGAGATGACCGATCTCTTCGCCGATCTTCCCGAAGCCATCGCGAATACCACAGAGTTATCCTCTCGCCTTGAATTCACGCTCGAAAAATTAGGCTACGAATTTCCGCGTTACCCCGTGCCGCCCGGCGAAACCATGGATTCCTTCCTCTACAAACGAACGTGGGATGGGGCGCGTTGCCGCTATCGTCCCGCCAGCGCCCGCGTGCGCGCGCAACTGCAGAAAGAGCTCGCGCTGATCGAAAAGCTCAAGCTGGCGGGCTATTTCCTCATCGTCTGGGACCTGGTTTGTTTTTGCGAGCGCAATGGCATTCTGGTGCAAGGACGAGGTTCCGCCGCAAACAGCGCGGTCTGCTATTCGCTGGGCATCACGGCCATTGATCCGATCGGCATGGATCTGCTTTTTGAGCGCTTCTTGTCGGAAGAACGCGGCGAGTGGCCCGACATCGATCTCGACCTGCCCAGCGGCGATCAGCGCGAGCAGGTTATTCAATATGTGTACGAACGTTATGGCAAGCGCGGCGCCGCGATGACGGCGAATGTGTGCACGTATCGCGGACGCTCAGCGGCACGCGAGATGGGCAAGGTGCTCAACTTTGACGAAGACACGCTCTCCCGTTTGGCGGCAATTGTCGGCCGATGGGAGTGGCGCGATCCGAATGACACGATGGACAAGCAATTCACGAACTCAGGTCTCGATGTCAATCATCCCCAGATCGCCATTTACCTTGATCTTTGCCAGCGCGTGCAGGACTTGCCCCGCCACCTGAGCCAGCATTCCGGCGGCATGGTGATCTGTCAGGGGCAACTCGACTCCGTCGTTCCGCTCGAACCGGCGACCATGCCTGGCCGCGTGGTCGTGCAGTGGGATAAAGACGACTGCGCGAATCTCGGCCTGATCAAAGTGGACCTGCTTGGCTTGGGAATGATGGCCGTGCTCAAGGACAGCATCGGGTTAATTCAAGACCACTACGGCGACGAAGTCGACCTGGCACACCTGCCGCAGGATTGCCCGGACGTGTATGACACGATCCGCAAGGCCGACACGATCGGCATGTTTCAGATCGAGAGCTGCGCGCAGATGGCATCGCTGCCGCGCAACAATCCGACAAAGTTTTATGATCTCGTGACGCAAGTCGCTCTCATTCGCCCCGGCCCGATTACAGGCGAAATGACGAGCCCATACCTCAAGCGGCGGCAGGGCAAAGAGCCGGTCACCTACCCGCATGAATCGCTCATTCCCGTGCTGAAGCGAACCCTGGGCGTGCCTTTATTTCAGGAACAACTGCTGAAGCTGGCTATGATCTGCGCCAACTTCAGCGGAGGCGAAGCCGAAGAATTGCGGCGGGCGCTGGGCAGCAAGCGTTCGCAGCAGCGCATGCGCGAGATCGAAACCAAGCTCCGGGCTGGTATGACGACAAACGGCATTCCGCCGGCGACGCAGGATCAGATTGTTAAATTCATCAGCTCTTTCGCGCTTTACGGGTTTCCGGAATCCCATGCCGCCAGCTTTGCGCTCATCGCCTATGCCAGCGCATTTCTGAAAGTCCGTTATCTCGGAGCCTTCACGGCTGCGTTGCTGAATCATTGGCCGATGGGCTTTTATCATCCGGCCACCATTGTGAAAGACGCGCAACGGCACGGATTACGCGTCATGCCGGTTGATATCACGCGCTCGGAATGGAATTGCTCACTCGCAGCAGACAATTTTGAATCTCAAGGGCGGACACTCCTGTCCGCCCCCGGCAGCGAAACCCACCTCTCCCTCCGCATCGGCCTGCGCTACGTGCGCGGATTGCAACAGGCGGCGGGTGAGGCTATCGTGCGTGAGCGAGCCAGTGCTCCCTTCGCTTCGGTCGAAGACCTGGCGCATCGCGTTCCTCAGTTGAGCCGTGGAAATCTCGCCATCCTCGCCTCGATTGGCGCTCTCAATTATTTGTCGCCTGATACGGGACTGCATCGCCGTGACGCCTTGTGGCAGGTCGAGAAAGCTGTGCGACGAACCGGCCCCTTGCTCGATGGCATCGTCGAAATGGATGCGTCTTCGCCTCTACGCAAAATGGATGTGGAAGAACGCCTGATTGCGGACTACCACGGCACCGGCCTGACGACGGGACGTCATCCCATGGCCTATCGCCGGCCTGCGCTGCGGGCGCGTGGCGTCAAGTCGGCGATCGAGATCAAGAATCTTCCGCACGGACAGGAAGCGACGACAGCCGGCTGCGTCATCACGCGCCAGAGGCCGGGGACAGCCAAGGGCATCATCTTCATGACCCTTGAAGATGAAACCGGCACCTCACGTGTGATTATCAGTCCGGATTTTTATGACAGGAATCGCATGGTGGTGCTCAACGAACGGTTCGTGCTGGTTTCGGGAGTGGTTCAGAACCAGGACAACATCGTGCATCTCAAGGCGCGCAGCATCCAGCCGCTCTCCATCAGCGCCGCAGAGACGCCTTCGCACGACTTTCACTGACTGGGCACACTCATTCCTTGACGGTAATGAACATATCGAGGACGTGCTCGTTCAGCGTATCCGCGAGCGTCTTCGCCGCTTCTGGACGCACGCCGTTGAGTAAATCAAATCCGATCGTGCTGCCTTTTAATGCGGGAAGAGTCTCCTGATAGAGCTGCACGACCAGAAGGGATTTTCCATCGGCCGTTTTTTGAACCCCGAAACGGCAATTGCTGCGCACGGTTTTTTCAGGCATCGTGTTTTCCACCTACGAAGTCTATCTACTTCGACCAAGGCAGTTCTGTCGGCTACCCTACCAAGCCACACGCTCGAATTGTTCGTTGAGTCATTGTCATGCCGGACAGCAGGCTGCCATGTTAGGGATAATACGAGCGGGAAGTCAACGATAGGTTTGGACTACCGGACACGCGGAATCGATTGAGTTCACGGGCAAAGAACGGGACACTACTTAATCTCGAATTTAGCTGTCCGCCACTCGCTTTCGCGGCCCGTCGAATCGGACGCCTGTATCGCGATTTCATACGAGCCGCTTCGCAATTTAGCTGTGTCGACCCTCAGCGCGATCGGGATTACTTCATTTCCTGGAATGACGTACTGGGCGCCACTCGTTGGCTCAGTATTGACCACCAACGAGCCGGTTTTCAGGTCGGTGATCTTTATCCGGAAATGAACCTCAGCGCTTCGATCTGCGAGCAAAGGTTCGTAAATCTCAAAGTAGAGCGAGGAAGAACTACCCTTCTGGACCTTTGCGTCCGGCGCCGGGATGAACTGTAGCTGCTTGCTAACAAGCGGTGTCGGCAGAAGTGGTGCGGGCGAAACAAAGGCTGCTTCTTGCAGAAGCAATGATGCGTCGCGCAGAATGCCATTCAATGCAATATCACTGATCGTAAACGCCTGGTCATCAATGGGGTTCACCCGCAGAGGCATCTGTGCTTGTCCGATTCTCTGGCCATCAGCTACGACAACATGTACATCGTAGTCCCCGGGTCGCAAGTCAAGCTGGGTGTAGAAGCGGCCTGGAATCCCGAATCCGCGTTGCCCGTGACCTCCTAAGGCGAGATAAGCGGGTGGCATTCGACAGGGATAGCTGTCGCGAAATCGCGCCGCAACCTCTCCGTTCGCCTTGTAGACCACCCCCAAAACTTGGATGGCCGGATTGTCGCTGGGGCAAGGAGCATCCCACACCTTCCTCCATAATTCGTACTCTGTAGCAATCTGCACAGTCGCCGGTGCCCTGGAATCGTGAACCACGACCACATAAGTCAAATTCGCAGCATGGGCTGGTGACGCCATACCTACGCCGGTTCCCGGATTGTCCTTGATCAGGGACAAAACTCCTGAGGACCAAAACACAAATGCCCGACTAGTAACTTTGAGCGACCCGTGTGAGTCGGACTTAGCTAATTTCTCCATTTGCGCGGCGAGTTTGCTCCCTTCATCTGTCGCCGCGTTGCCTCCGTCCGTATTGCAGTAGCCGGTACGATTCAACAGAACGTCGTTGTCTCCCGCCACCACTCGTATCGTGTGACAGTCACCACCTTGAGACGGGGGAGGAATATACCCGATGATATAGGTCGCAACCGGCGGTCTAAGCCCCACATCAGCCTGGAAGAACGAATAACCCCAAGTTCCCCTGATATCAGGATGGTATGACCACGTCCGGGTCACGTCCATTCCAGAAAAGTCGGCTTCTTGCAGGTAGTTGATCTTCTGCTCCGCGCCATTATCGAAGATGCGAAAATCGTTCGCGGACAATCCCCGAGCTTCCGGAGGCGTGGCAAAAACCTCCGCGGCCTTGGGGTCCCGTTTATAAACTCCATTTGGGATCCATGCCGAGGTTCGGGCAGCATGTTTCCAGACCGACGCTGTAACTAGAACTTGCCGTGCATGAGAGTAAAACGTGGGAATCTCGCCTGTTCCGGTATCTGGCTGGGAGCGCTCGTCGCCAGCTGCGGGGACCGCTTGAGCAGTAGCTTTGGGCGCCTGCACTTGTCCTGTCGAAAGGGAGCTTGCGACCAGAACAGAAACGGCAAAAACTGCAAGCTTCATAGCGATTAGTGTAGCGCCTCGCTGCCTGGGCATAATGAGAAAAGGGCCGATGCAAGATCGGCCCTAAATCATTGGTGCGAACGGGGGACTCGGGTTTTGCCCGCCAGATCTTAAGTTCACGGGCAAAGAAATGGACACCGAATCCAATCCGGATAATCTTGGGGCCCGGTGTGGCGGGTGATTCTGATACAGTCCGGTTGTGACGAAACCCACACATCTCAAAGTGTGCGATATGCGGGGCACCCTGGCGGCAAATGAACAACCTAACAAAGCTAGAGAATCAAGTATTAGAGAAGCTACTCCACGGGCCAGATGAGGTCCTGACAATTCTCCGTCAGCAGGTCAAACAGATGCAGGTCTCATCAAGGAAAATGACTGGAGTCGGGTTCTTCACCAAGTTCGTAGTTTCTCCCGACGTGTGCGTGCCAGGGCGTCCGACGTTCAAGCTAGGCGATGTGAATGGGGCAGCGGACAATGTAAATCACGGCCTCGGCTTTCTCCTCTACGTGAAAGATGGTGCCCTGTCCATGCTTGAAGGATACACTTACGACGAGCCTTGGCCAGATGAGGTTCGAGGCTTGGTTTTGACGTACTCCTCAAGAGAGGGTAGGAAATTGGATTTCCAATCGAGCCATTCGTAATTTAAGCCAAGCCGTTA
>Ga0187867_10000373_pt1 | contig 40228 bp, 37 predicted proteins | sample June2016WEW_13_1_FD_132976 | JGI IMG/M metagenome (GOLD analysis project Ga0187867, IMG submission 132976) | Peatland microbial communities from SPRUCE experiment site at the Marcell Experimental Forest, Minnesota, USA - June2016WEW_13_10 | ecosystem: Environmental > Terrestrial > Soil >... | reverse complement strand
TGCGGCGACAAGGCCGCCGGAAACAAACGGGATGGAGTGCGGCCCACCGCTTCGGCGGCGGGGGGAACAGGAAGGCGGAAGCATCGAAGCCTTTCCGGTCGATGCAGTCGGTACAACGGGGGCCGGTGAGATTTTTCACGGCGCATTGCCCTTGCGGATAGCCGGTGGAGAGGACCTTTTGTGCGCCCTGCGATACGCTAGCGCAGCCGCCGCCCTTGGGTGCGCTAAAATGGGCGCTCGGGCGGCCATCCCCACCAAGGCTGAAGTTGAAGAGTTTCTTATTCAGTACGTGTGCGGCCGAGTATCGGGTATCAGGCAGGCTTGCGCACATCCGGGGCGATTTCCGGCTCTGCGGAGCCGATCAGCCACTCTTCCAGGGTAGGCGGTTGAACGAGCGACTGCGAGATGGGCCTCCAGTCGGGTGAGGCGTTAAGATCTATTCCCCTGTGTATTACCGAAACAGGCCGGTCGGCCGAAACGACGACAACAATCAGGTTCTCATGCTCCGCAGTAAACCTGAGGGCCGAGTTGAACCGTGCTCCCCGCGCGCGGTTTTCGCCGACAATCGTCCTTCCGTCCAGCAGGCAGGCGAATCCATGCAGGCGCAGGTCTGCCCCGATATGGAGCGCCCCGTCGACCTTTGAGAGGGATTTTGCCAGATCGAGCATCGTTTCGTTGGTTAGATCGACGGGAGATGCAAGCTGCTGGCCCGAGATGGAAATGGGGACGGGGTTAAGGTCGATTACCAGCGTGGCCCCGTGCCGCTGCTCGCCCGCCCTGTCCACGATGCCCGATGCGATATTGAAAAGAGCGTCACGTTTGGACTCGTCAAGAGCCGACTCCAGAAGGAGTTCTTCAAGATGCACCAGGTTGGGCTTGCGGTTGGATGAATGGAAGCTGCCGCCCGAAAAGCTGCAGACCAGGTTGCCCGAAAAACGCAAAAATCCGTGTCCGCCTCGGAAATCGGCGGTTATGCGGCAATCGGGCATAATTCCCTGCGCTACCCCAATTATCCTGAGTCCATCGGAGACAAGTCTTCTGTCCGAATTTTCAACCGCGAGGATAAGCTTGCGAACGTGCTTGTAGTTGGTCAGTCTGAGTTTTTCCGGGTGAGGGAACCTCACCAGGAAAGGCACTGCCCCAATCATGGCAGGATCGACGAATACCAGGGTCCCACGTGGCCAGGCGCCTTCCTCCCTGGTCTTGGAAATGCCCAGTACCGCGTCAAGAATAGGGTAGACTTCGATGCGGCTGTCCAGAGCGAACTTAACGTCAAGCCGGTCCCGGATGTAATCCCTGATCGCATGGGTGGCATATTCGCGGATAACGTAGGACGAGTTCCGCGTATAAAACCATTCCTCATTGGCCCAGTCATGCGCCAGGAGGCATGCTGCGTGCTCGAGCCACCTCTCGATGGGGCCGGTCGAGCACATGGTCGGGTGCTGTTCGGTAAACCACATCTGGTAGAATACGGTCTTGGCCCTGCCGCCCCTGGATACGAGTCCTGCAAGGTCCGGCCCTTTTTGCGGCAGGATTTGCCCGAAAGGCTTCACCTGCGTCGTCTTGGTATCATGCTCCCGCCACGCGCCGGACTTCAGGTAGATTTTCTCAATAAGCGGCTCCCAGCATTCCATTAGATCTTGAGGGTCGTAAAGGCGGAGCGGGTCGTCCGGCTTCTCGGCGTAAATCAGCGCAGCGCGGCTCGGACCGGAAAAGTGGGTCAAACCGTCGCAAAGCCCGTCATGAATGTGGAAAATGCTTTGGAATTGAGACGAAGGGTCCATATTTTTATAAAGAGCAAGCAGTTAGCGCCAATTAAGAAGTCATCTTGAATGCATAAGTACAATTTCCGGCATATTATTTCAAGTCTAAATATATGTTGGACCCCGCTTCACTCCGTTGCCCGGTCCGTGGTTCACAACTGAAGGCGTCGATGCCGGTGATGTCACGCCCGATAGCCAGAATATGGATGTCCTCTGTGCCCTCGTAGGTATTTACGGTTTCGAGATTGAGCATGTGGCGGATCGGCGCATATCCGAGGCTGATCCCGTTTGCGCCCAGAATGTCTCTGGCGCTCCTTGCGATCTTCAGGGCTTCGGACGCATTGTTCATTTTGGCCATAGATATGTGCGTGTGGCGAGCGCGGCCTTCGTCCTTGAGTCTGCCCAGGCGAATGCACAAAAGCTGGGCTTTGGTAATCTCCGTCAACATCAGGGCGAGCTTACGCTGCACGAGTTGAAAGGATGCAATTGGGGCTTGAAACTGAATTCTAGACTTTGCGTAGCCAAGGGCAGTCTCATAGCAGGCAATAGCGGCGCCGACGCAGCCCCAGGCTATGCCATAGCGAGCTTCGTTGAGGCACATCAGGGCTGATTTCAGACCCCGAGCGCCGGACAGAAGATTGTCCTGCGGGACAGCCACGTTATCGAAGTTGAGAACAGAGGTGACCGATGCGCGCAGTGAGAATTTGCGCTCTATTGGGCGTGCCGAAAAGCCCGGCATGCCCTTTTCGACCAGAAAGCCCCGGATTTCACCGTCCTCGGTTTTTGCCCACACTACCGCCACGTCGGCGATGGACCCGTTTGTTATCCACATTTTGCGGCCGTTAAGAACATAGCCCCCCCGGTTTCTTACAGCAGTGGTCCGCATGCTCTGTGGATCGGACCCTGCTTCGGGCTCCGTCAAGCCGAAGCAGCCGATTTCCTTGCCGCTCACCAGCTCCGGGAGCCACCGTTGCTTCTGCATATCGGTCCCAAACGTATGGATGGGGTAAATTACAAGGGCGTTTATGACGGAAACAAACGAACGCAGGCCGGAATCTCCCCGTTCCAGTTCCTGGCAAACGAGGCCGAAAGAGACGTTGCTTTTTCCACGCCCGCCGTATTCATTCAACTTGAACCCGAGCAGACCCATTTGCGCCATTTCGGGAATCAGTTCGACCGGAAAAACCCCTTGCTCGAAATAATCGGCCGCCTTGGGGAGGTATCGCCTGTCAACCCAGGTTCGCACTTCATCGCGGATTTGCTTTTCATCAGGTGAAAGAAGGTCTTCACAGAAGTAATAGTCGGTATGCGGCGAGTTCATAACGTCCTCAAATCGGTCTTTCATTCCCAATTGCACAATTCTGTGTCGTATCGGTGCGGCGTCCTCACCGTCAAGGCCTCCCGCGCCCGCCCAACGCGCATGATAGACCATCCCGCGGTCGGCCTTCGCGCTACGCGGCGGACCTTCCGCCTAACTTCGTATCCGGCTCTCTCGTATGATAGGCTTATATAGTACCCTGCCAAAAAAAATAACCACTCTGCGTCGTGCGAGCGCGTAGCGTGCAATCCGACCGCCGCCATTCTCGACGCTCCGCGAGACGGGGCGTTCGCGGGAGGCCTGGTGCTAACTTTCTCTATCCGAGATAAAATTCAACGCTGTTTCTCACCTTATTCAACAAAAGTACCATATTTAACTAAAATATACCATATTTAGTTAGCTTTGGTCCCGGCAATTTTGCTATATACCCGCAATTAAAGCACAAAATGCCTTGGCATGAGTTTGGCTCTATTTCAGGATGGAGGTCGTGTGCATCGGCCGCTCCTTAAGCCCCTTCCTGCCCCTCTAACTCACCGCCCTGCCAGTTGTCCTGTCGGCTTAAGAGCTAAGGCCGGTTCGCGCGGTCTCCAAACTTCGGGAGTTCAGGCGCTGGAGTCCGGTTGAGGACGGGGAAGAACGGCATGATCCGGCTCGAGATGATAAGCATTCGCGCGGCTGGGATTATGGAAGCCGGAAAGGTCTTCGAGATCTCCGGACATGGGAATGGCGCGCTCCTCTGTCGCAGAGTCTGATTGATATCATGGAGTATCGTCGCGGGTAAAGTCTTCTGTTCGACTTGACAATCATCCGCCGATTCGGTAAACGAAAGAAGCGACTTTATCAATAAGGGGCTGAATCATTAGGGTAATTTCTAGGCGGGGACACCGGCAGGTGAAAAAAACACTGTTTTTGAACCCTCCCTCCTTCGAGGGCTTCGATGGGGGAGCGGGTGCTCGTTATCCCGCCAGACGCGAGATAACTTCATTCTGGTACCCCACATGGCTGGCTCAACCGGCGGCAATGGTCCCCGGGAGCAAACTGCTGGATGCCCCGCCTCATGAGATCACCTTTCAGGATGTAACCCGAATCGCGAGCGAGTACGAACTGGTGATCATGCCCGCGAGCGCGCCTTCGCTCCGAAACGACATCAAGTGCGTGGAGGCCATCAAGGCCCTGGACCCGAGAGTGAAAATCGGATTCGTCGGTCCGCACGTCACGGTGCTCCCGGAGGAAACACTCCATCTATCACCCGATCTTGATTTTGTCTGCCGAAATGAATTTGATTATACCTGCCTCGATCTTGCGCGGGGCAAGGTTTACGATCGGATAAAGGGCCTGAGCTACCGCGCGAATGACGGCGCCATCCGTCACACACCGGATCGCGAACCACTCCAGGATCTCGATGGACTGCCAAGCGTTCTGCCGGTTTACAGGCGCGCTCTGAATATAGAGAAGTACTTCGTGGGCTATCTCTTGCATCCCTACATCTCTTTCTATACGGGCCGAGGCTGCTCGGCAAGGTGCACATTCTGCCTTTGGCCTCAAACCATCGGTGGCCACAGTTACAGGACCAGGTCAGCGGAAGTGGTCGTCCGCGAGATCGAGGAGGGAAAAGACCTTTTCCCGCAGGCTTTGGAATGGTTCATCGACGACGATACTTTCACTCAGGATCGTGTCCGCGCAACCGCAATCGGCAAGGGCTTCAAGCGGCTGAATCTCACCTGGTCGTGCAATGCCAGAGTCAATATCGACTATGACACGTTAAAGCAACTCAAGGCGAACGGGCTGCGCCTGCTGGTGGTCGGCTTCGAGTCCGGCAACCAAACGATTCTCAATCGAATCAAAAAGGGCGCTACGCTCGAAATGGCCCGTGAGTTCATGAAGAACTGCCGGCGCCTCGGTATCAAAGTGCACGGAACGTTCATACTGGGTCTGCCGATAGAGAGCCGGGAAACCATCGAAAATACCATCCGGTTCGCTCAGGAGCTCGACCCCTATACGATCCAGGTCTCGATAGCGGCGCCCTTTGCAGGGACCGAATTGTACCGGCAGGCGATTCAGAACGGCTGGCTCGAAAATGGTTATTTCTGCTACGATAGCGGAATTCAGACCGCCGCCCTTCGCTACCCCGGCCTTAGCTTCGACCAGATTGAAGAGGCTGTGGCGAAGATGTATCGGCGTTTCTACTTTCGGATGAAGCCGCTCTTGCGCATGCTCCTCGAGATGTCGGCCGACCGAAGGGTGCTCATCCGCCGTTTGCGGGAGGGCAGGGAGTTCCTGCAGTATCTTCGGATGCGGAAGGAGAGCGGACGTAACCAATCGGCGCCGCATTGACCATAATGGAAGATAAGTTCCGAAAATGCAGGGCTATTCTCCTCGATTTCGGCGGTACGCTGGACTCGGATGGAGAGCACTGGCTGGATCGTTTTTTCGAACTCTATCAACAGGCCGGCCTGGATTGTCCCCGAGACGAGATCGAGCGTGTTTTTTACCTTGCGGACCGAATCTGCTGCAAGAATCCCCTGGTGGATAGGCTGGGACTGAGAGAACTGATGAAATATCATGTCCGTCTGCAGTTTGAAGCCCTGAAGCTGCGGGACCGGACGAGAGAAGATAGTCTTGTGGAGGGGTTTTGTTCGAAGACTGAAAAGATCCTTCAGCGTAACTCCCTCTTGCTCGGCCGGCTGAAAAACCGCTACCGGCTGGGCGTGGTTTCCAATTTTTACGGAAATGTTGAGACCCTTTGTGACGAGGCCGGGTTGTCTGAGCATCTGGACGTGATCCTTGATTCTACCCGCGTCGGTTTGAGCAAACCCGATCCGGAAATCTTTCTGCTTGCAGCAAAAAAAATGAACGTCGAGCCGGCCGAAATCATATTCGTCGGAGATTCCCACGAACGGGACATTATGCCCGCCCGCGGCCTGGGGATGAAGACTGTCTGGTTAAAGGGCGCCAATATGCGGCTGCCCGAAAATCCCGGACCGGTCGATTGCCGGATCTCCAGCCTGCCCGAATTGGAGCTATTTCTTTCATGAAAGCTGGAATCATCGCAGCAGGTCTTGGAGAACGCATGGCGAAAGGAGGAATCACAACTCCCAAGCCGCTGATCCCCGTTGCGGGCCACCCTCTCATTTCACGCGTAATACATACGGCCGCAAAACTGCGGGCAAGCTCCGTAGCATGTATCGTGAACGCGGAAAATCCCGCTGTCGTTCGCTACCTGGAGGAGAGTTCATGGCCTCTCCCGCTTGAAATTATCGTGAGGACGACGCCAAATTCTATGGAGAGCCTCTTTTCTCTGGCGCCCCTGCTCTCGGATGAGCCGTTTATCCTTTTTACAGTCGATGTGGTTACGGGTGACCAAACCGTGGAAAGGTTCCTCGATCGAGCGCGGGGTCTCGGGGATGGACAGGGGGCCCTCGCCCTTACCGATTTTATCGATGATGAAAAACCCCTTTGGGTTTCCGTGGACGGAGGGAGCAGGATAGTCGCCATCGGGGGAGCCGCCAGGGGAAGCCGTTATGTTACCGCAGGGTTCTACTACTTTTCTCCCGAAATTTTCGCCATGGTCGACGCGGCCCGGGCAAAACACCTCAGCGCTCTGCGGCAGTTTCTCGGGTTTCTCATCGACCACGGCTATCCGCTTCACGGCATTCCCGTATCGAAGACCCTGGATGTGGATTTTCCGGGGGACATCCGGAAGGCGGAGGCCCTGCTGATGGAGATAGGCGAGATATGAGCCGTCCGGTATTGCTCGGTATCTACAGGGAACATGTCTACTCACCCGGCAAGGTCCAGGCCGATGCCGCCGTTCTCGACGCCGCGCTTTCAGCGTTGTCCGGCATTGGATTCAAGATCGAATCCTGCGGGGCTGAGTCTCTCGACATCTCTGCGCCTCGGCCTGAGGTAGCATTGTCCATGGCGCAGTCGGATCGGGTATTGAGCATCATGGATCGGTGGAGCGGCAACGGAAGCAGGGTGGTCAATTCCGCGCAATCGATTCGAAATTGTTATAGAAAGCCCTTAATGCGAAGGCTCTTTCAGGCCGGGGTTCCCGTGCCGCCAGGCTATCTGATCGAGCTTGACAATGCGGGAGCGGATAAGTTGGGCGGATTTCCGAATCGTTTGTGGTTGAAGCGCGGGGACGTCCATGCCGTCCAGGAGGGAGACGTTGCCTCCGTGGCGTCGGCGGAATGTCTTTCTGCAGCGCTGAAACATTTCCGGAAGATCGGAGTTAGGGACCTGCTCGTTCAGGATCACATCGAAGGTCCCGTGGTCAAGTTTTATGGCGTCGGCCAACAGCGCTTCTTCAGGGCCTACATGGAATCCTCCGGCGAAGAGGTCACATCGCGGATCGGCCCCCTAATGGCTGTTGCGGCGCGTGCGGCGGCAGTAATCGGCGTGGAGGTCTATGGAGGCGACGCGGTCTTGACGGAGGGTGACGGCGTCGTCCTGATCGATTTCAACGATTGGCCGAGCTTTTCGAGATGCTCCCGGTCAGCGGGCCGCGCCATTGCCGAGTGCATCATTGACTCTCTGGACAGTCCCATTGCTATTGAGCCTCACTCCAGGGTCCTTTGATTTTATGCCGGTGGGAACTTGCGTTTTCCGCTCTCTGCCAGGTTGAGCCTTTACGAAGGTGGGGTGATATTGCTGCGGCTGTTCCAGACTACCCGTTCTGATATGTGGCTTAAACCCAAGCCCCAGAATATTAACGAAAGGTTTCCCAGTGCGCCGGATCTCGCTCGAACAAAACGCTGAAACGGTTTCATCACGGTTGTATGCTGAAGAACAACGCTATATCGCCCCGGGATTGCAGGAGGTTAGCCAGCTCTCGCGGCTGGTTGTAAAGGAGGCGAACGGCTGCCGCTTGACCGATATGGAGGGCAAACACTATCTGGATTTCATGGCGGGAGTCGCCGTCTGCAGTCTTGGTCATAAACATCCGCGGTATGTAGCCGCATTGAAGGAACAACTGGACAAAGTTACGGTTGGCAGCTTCACCACTGAGAATCGTGTCGAGTTGCTGCGTCTCGTTGCCTCCATCACCCCTGAGGGGCTCACGAAGACGCAGCTTTACAGCGGCGGGGCTGAGGCCGTAGAAGCTGCGATCCGCCTTGCAAAATCCTATACGGGCAAGCATGAAGTGCTGAGCTTTTGGGGCGGCTTCCATGGCAAAACCGGGGGCGTCCTCGGTCTTATCGGGGACCCTTTCAAGCAGAATTGGGGCCCCTTGCACCCAGGCCTTCATCTGGCGCCTTATGCCGACTGCTATCGATGCCCCTTCAAGATGAAATACCCCGGCTGCGGGCTGTTCTGCCTGGATTTCGTTCGAAAAGTCCTTGAGAACAACACCACGGGTAATCTCGCCGCTATTATTGTCGAGACCGCCCAGGGGACAGCCGGAAACATCGTCCCCCCTCCCGAATTTTTGCGCGGACTGATCGAAATCGCCCATGAAAAAGGCGCACTTCTCATTGCCGATGAAATGATCACGGGTTTCGGCCGTACGGGAAAAATGTTCGGATCGAACCATACGGGCATCCACCCCGACATCATGACTATTGGAAAGGGCATGGGAAGCGGCTTTCCGGTTTCAGGCCTGATTTCCACGGAAGAGATCACGGCAAGCAGACCTTTTTCCAAACCGAGTTCCTCATCGAGCAGCTATGGAGGCAATCCTCTGGCAAGCACCGCCGCTTTGGCCACCATTCAGACCATCATTGATGAGCGCCTCGTCGATAACAGCCGCGATATGGGCGAATACCTGCTGAACGGGTTGCGCGTGCTTCAGGACAAGTACGATTTCATAGGGACCGTGGGCGGTTGCGGCCTTCTGATCCGCGTCGAGCTGGTGAAGGACCGCAAAACCAGAGAGCCTCTCGATAAAGCGGTCACCAGGCAGATGTTCCTTGAGACGCTTAACAGAGGCATGGTGTGCATGAACTATAAGGCGAACTTCCGCATCAACCCTCCTCTGGTCCTGACCCGCGAGGATGCCGATACGGGCCTGGCCATACTCGATGAAGTTTTCGCCCATGTAGTGAAGCACATTCCGTACAAGTAGGACAGTCGAAGATGCCCCGAAGCTCATCCAATAATAATCGCTCCAGCCTCCGCGGCGCCATCATCGGCTTCGGCAATGCGGCCGTTAACGCTCACCTGCGGGGGTGGCGCAAAAACGGACGCTTCAGGATTGATGCGGTGGTGGAGACTAAGCCCGAAAGGGTGGCGCTGGCAAGAGAACTTCTTTCCAAAGCCCGGATTCACTCGAGCATGGAGGATTTGCTTGCGGAGAAGGGTTTGGACTTCGTCGATATCTGTACTCCACCGGTTTTCCACGATGAGCTTGTCCTCGATGCCTGCCGGGCGGGACTGCATGTATTCTGCGAAAAGCCCATAGCAGTTTCCCCGCGCGGCTTGGCGCAAATTTGTGAAGCGGCTCGAGAATCGGGCCGTGTCGTCTTTACGGTGAACAACTGGAAGTATGCGCCCCTCTGGCTCAAGACGGCTGAACTGATCCGGGAAAACAGGATCGGCGCCATCCGAGCCTTCTCCATGAATGTGCTTCGCTGCCCCGGTTCGGGTGGAGGACTATCCGACTGGAGAAGATGCATGGAGCAGGCAAGTGGAGGAATACTGATCGATCACGGATGGCACAATCTCTATCTGATCCTTTCTCTTATTGGGGAAGACCCTCTCTCGATCTCCGCCCGAATGCAATGCGCCCCGGGAAACGATAGCTTTCTTGATGAAGTTGTCGACCTGGAGCTGTGGTTTCGCAACGTTGAGGTGCGCCTCCACATGACATGGCGCGCCGAGCGCCGGGGGAATTTCGGGATTATCACCGGAGAGAAGGGTGTTCTCCACATTAATGACGACCACCTCATAGTTGATTGCCATCACTCTCCTCCCCTTCGGTTCGATTTCAATGAGACTTTATCGGCGGGATCTCACCATCCGGAGTGGATGGACCCAGTCGTGCGCGATTTCAGCCGTGAAATCGCGGACCCCGAATACCGTGGATCGAACCTGGCCGAGGCCATGCGCTGTGCGAACCTCATACAGTTGGCCTACCGGTCATATCAGGAAGGCTGCCGTCCCATGCCCGTAAGGAAACTCTCATGATGAGCGGGCAGACCCCCTCTATGAAGACGGTTCAGAGGAAATCGGTGAATCCGCCGATGCGCACTACCATATGAAGAGATTCCACACGGCGAGCATCATTGTTGGATTAGTTTTCCTTACATGCCTTGTTTGGCGTATAGGTCCCGGAGAACTTCTCAGCGAATTCAAGACGATCGGCTGGGGGTTGGCGCCTCTGGTCCTCATTGAGGGGGTTGCCCATATTCTCCACGCGATCGGCTGGCGGCGCTGCCTTGCGGGACCGCACAGGGATCTTTCTTTCTTCCGAATATTCCGGATCCGAATGTCGGGCGTTTCCATCAACTATCTCACACCCACCGCCACTTTAGGCGGGGAGGTAACCAAAGGGACCCTGCTTTCATTGGATCACAAGTCTGCTGGGGCGATTACGGGGGTGGCGATCGGGAAGCTGGCCTATAGTCTGGCGCAGCTCGTCTTCGTGTCGCTGGGGTCCATTGTTACGCTCTGGAAGGTTGAACTGCCCGCCGGGGTTTGGCCTCCTATGCTCATCAGCAGCGCTCTTCTCGCTACGGGGATTTTCTCTTTTGTGCTGGTTCAGAAATACGGGAAACTCGGCGCCCTGATCCGCTGGCTGGTATCACACAGGATTGGCGGAAAACTGCTCGAAAATGCAGCCTCACATATCACCGAAACGGACAACGAGCTCAAACTGTTCTACAGCAGGCGTCCCTGGGACTTGCCAATCGCCGTTGCATGGCACATTTCGGGGATGGCGTGCGGCATAGTGCAATCATGGTATTTTCTCTTCCTTCTATCGGACAATCCTTCCTTTCTCTTAGCCGCAGGCATCTGGTTTCTCGGCGGCTGGTTCGATTTATTGACTTTTGCCATCCCCATGAATATCGGAGTCCAGGAAGCCACGCGGGTCCTTGTCTTCAATGCCGTCGGCTATGGCTCCCTTATGGGCCTGGCTTACGGGATGACACTGCGGATAGAGCAGATCTTCTGGGCGGGGTTGGGGTTGTTGTGCTATGCAACCCTGATGTCTGAGAAGCGGAACACGGCGATTGATACGGAAATCAAAGCAGGTTTCCGGACTTGATCTGTTCGAAGCGTCAGTGCTGCGGGGTAATGGGCGGGACTTTATTGCCCAACCGTTACCTCAATGATCTCAACGATTTGCCAATAGGCGGCGTTTCTTTTCCTGAAAGCTCATGACCCAAAGACCAATTGCAAAAAGATAGGACCCTGCTGAGGCGCCGATGAGAAACCAGTCGAGCTTGCCGAAAAGAGCGAGCGCCGCTATGAGATAGGCAAAGTCGCGATTGCTCAAAAAGGCCATGAGCCTAATCAGCCTGGGGGATTTTTCCAATTTATCGGGGCTCAACCTGAGTATACATTGATAAACGGCGGCCATCGATAGGATGAACCCGCCCAGAAGAAACCAGAGGGCCAGGATATAGGAGTAGTTTCCTGTGTCATGATAGAGTCCGAAGGCCACCCCGACGAATATTGCCGCATGGACGATATTATCGGTCACTACATCGAGGTAATGACCGAAAGCGCTCTCCTGGAGCTTGAGCCGTGCGATCTCGCCGTCCACCCCGTCCACGATGATGCAGAAGACAAAGAGAAGGGCCCCGCACAGATGCGCCCAATAGCCGGGCAATGAAAGCAACAGCGCTGCAATCAATCCTATGGTCATGCCAACAAGGGTGACCTGGTTTGGCGTTATATTCGTGTGACCAAGCCTCCTGCTCATAAATTGCGAAAGGCGGCGATCGAAATGGCGGGCCATGAATCCATCATCCGCCCTGGTGTAAGCGGACAGGGCGCCCACCAGCAGCCTCTCAGCGGCCAGTGCGCTTCGGGCTGTTCCATCGAGGCTGCAGGGAAGGCCGTCGATGCTCGGAACGTGCGCCACGGCTTCGGGAAGTTGAAGCTCCTCAGCGGCGGAGGTCCAAAGGGTGCGAATGACGGTGGCAAGATGGGATGGAAGGGCGATATACGCGCCATCGCCAGGGAGGTTTCCTTGACCGCCCATAAACGCAACGCTCTTACCTGCTCCGGCTTTGAGAAATAGCCCCAGAGACCGGAGATCGACCACGTGGTTTGCCCTCAACGCCAGGACCGGTTCGTTGAGCGGAATTTCCAGACGCTCTGCCGCCGATGCGGCTGAATCAGGCCGGTCGGCCGGCTGAAACGAGTGCGAGGGGATGAGGTTAGAGAGCACCGATTGCAAAGTCTCGGCCCCCCCTATGACGTGTATCGCCTCGAATCCCAGCTTCCTTAATGTAAGAACAAGCCTCACGACGACGGGGATACCGAACATCGGCTGGAGTCCCCTGTCGTCTGGAGCAGCGATTATTGCCGATTTCATCGTGACTCTGATCCCTCCGTTCGTGATTCCAGCTCAAATGACGGTAACAAAGAGAGACTGGACCCGTCAACACGAAACTTCCAGGAAAGTTTGATTGTGAAAGGACCGGGGCAACATCGAGACTCAGAAAAAGTCATGAGCAATCACATCGAGATGCGCAACCGGGATGCTACTGTCGAGCATCGAAATCCCTAAGAGTATCTAAAGGAAATGCCCAACTTTCTCATCCGGCTTCTGAGGGTGTTGGGATTGATTCCAAGGAGCTGGGCTGCCCCTCTGGCGCCGCTTATTTTGCCATTGGAAATTTGAAGCGCTTGGAGGATGTGCCGCGACATGGCTTCATCAACAGTAGGTAAATTGTGGCCCATCTCGTGCATTATACCTGATTCTTTGATCTTCCTTGGCATTTCGAAATGTTCGAACGTCAACCGCCCACTTTTTTCCTTGCCCCGTTTATGAATAAGCTCGCGCTCGATCAGGTTCTCCAGTTCCCGTACATTGCCGGGCCAGTGATAAACCTTCAGGCGCTCGACCTCTTCGGCGGAAACGGAAGGTGAAGGGTAGATTTTGAGGTCCTTTGATTTTCTTTCAACAAAATAATGGACCAGGGCTGGAATGTCCTCTTTACGGTGCCTCAAAGGGGGGATCGTGATTGGGAATACATTGAGCCGAAACCAAAGGTCCTCCCGGAATGCTCCTGTCTGGACCATTTCTTCCATATCCCTGTGGGTTGCGGCAATGATGCGGACATCCACCGGAATGCTCTTCGTCCCGCCCACCCGTTCGATCTCTTTATACTGCAGAACACGAAGCAGCCTGACCTGGGCCTGAAGCGGCAATTCTCCTATTTCGTCGAGAAAAATGCTCCCTTTATCGGCCCGCTCGAAGCGTCCCCTTTTTTGGGTAATCGCGCCGGTAAACGCGCCTCTTTCATGTCCGAAAAGTTCGCTGTCCATTAGATTGTCAGGGATCGCGCCGCAGTTAACCTTGATGAACGGGCCGCTTCTGCTGGATGAAGTGTAATGAATCGCATTGGCAACTACTTCCTTGCCGACTCCGGTCTCCCCAAGGAGCAAGACCGGACTGTTTAGCGGGGCTACCTGCCGCACCATCTCCATTGCTGCTTTCAGGCCGTACTCAGCCCCTACGATTTCGTCACCTGAAAAATGCCGCAGTTCCCGGCTGAGCTCCCTATTTTCTGCGTCCACTATATCTTTGAGCTTCACAACCTCTTCGTAGCGGAGGGCATTGGACATAGCTATCGAAAAGGGTTCCCGCAAAAGCGAGACCATGTGGACATGCGCTTTGGTGAACCTCGCCTTACCTTCCGCCAGTATGGCGAACGTGCCCAGGCGCTTGTGTTCGATCTCAAGTTTCAGGACAAGAGCAGAATGGTTCGAAAGGTCGATATAGGGGCGGAGGACCTTTGCTAGTGCAGGCTTTTCCCCCCGGTCGACGACCCAGACATCGCGTGATCCCGGATCGCCTTCAATCTCTTTGATGGCCTCCCTGGACAACTGAGTGGGAGGTAAAGGTATTTTGCTCCCGGCATGATCCACCATTGCGAGGTTCCGAAGGACCCCGGTACCTGGTTCAAACAGGCCGAGAGATATCATGGAGGCGGGCATAAACAATCGGATGTATTGCAGGCAGTTGAACAGAGCCTTTTCGATATCCAGACTGCTGCAGATTCGCAGTGTGGCCTGCCGGAAAAACTCATTCTCGTCTAACTTCATATCCGGCTCCCTCGTATGATAGGCTTATATAGTACCCTGCGAAAAAAAATAACCACTCTGCGTCGTGCGAGCGCGTAGCGGGCAGGCCGACCGCCGCCATTCTCGACGCTCCGCGAGACGGGGCGTTCGCGGGAGGCCTGGTGCTAACCTTCTCTATCCGAGATAAAATTCTACGCTGTTTCTCACCTTATTTAACAAAACTACCATATTTAACCAAAATATACCATATTTAGTTAGCTTAGGTCCCGGCAATTTTGCTATATACCCGTAATTAAAGCACAAAATGCCTTGGCATGAGTTTGGCTCTATTTCAGGATGGAGGTCGTGTGCATCGGCCGCTCCTTAAGCTCCTTCCTGCCCCTCTAACTCACCGCCCTGCCAGTTGTCCTGCCGGCTTAAGAGCTAAGGCCGGTTCGTACGGCCTCCAAACTTCGGGAGTTCAGGCGCTGGAGTGCGGTTGATGATGAGGAAGAATGGCATGATCTGGCTTGAGATGATAAGCATTCGCACGGCTGGGATTATCGAAGCCGGAAAGGTCTTCGAGATCTGTAGACAAATGTTCCAATCCATTGCAGACGAGAAGCTGTTGAAATTGACCGTGTTTTGCAACGCGAGATATGCGACCGATATCAGCATCCATCTCCAGTGGAAGGGCGACTCGGGGTCCGGGAGCATTTTGGGCAAAGAGATGAGTGCGGCGCTCGGAGATCTGGGACTTATAAGCCACACATTATGGATTGAGCAGGAAGATGTGATAAGTGCGGCGCCTTGAAAATGAGTTCGAGTAATACGGTCACAAAGGTGAAAACACCATGGCGCTGATGTCTTACTAAGAGAGGCGACAAGATGGACGAGCAAAAGAGAGTCATACCGGCTGATTTTGATATGTCGTTCTGGAGAAAGGCAGGGTTCACAATCAAGAGGGAGGTTGCAGCAATTCCGGCGGCGCTCATTCTGATAATCGCCTGGTTCATATTAATGGGCATTCTCGAAATGATAATTTTTGATCGTTAGGTACCCTGAGATGGAAAATTCTTGGAAAATTGCAGCGCGTGCTCCGAGGAGTTAATCTGCCGAAAAATTTGACAATATGCTGGAGGAGAGAAGGAGTGTTGCGGCGATTGAAAGAAGGTAAGTTTTTCTTCGTACTGGGGGTCCTGTTGCTGCTTGTCTCTCCCCCTTTTATTCGCGCCGCTCTCCCGGGCCAGCAGAACCCCATGGCGCTCATACAGAGCGGCACGGAAAGCGCTCTCCGGATTTTGCATGAGTCTCAAAGGAGGCAGGCGCCCTCTTTGCGGCAGAGGAAGGATGAAATCCTGGCTATAGTGAACGAATATTTCAACTTCGATGAAATGGCCAAAAGAGCGTTGGGCCGCCCCTGGAAAGAGCAGCCCCCTGAAAAGCGCCAGGAATTCGCCCAACTTTTCAAACAGCTTCTGTTCAATACATATATCAACCGGCTCGATAATTATACAGGCTCGAACGAACGGGTCTTCTACGATTCTGAAAAACTGGACGGGGACTACGCCATCGTCAAAACTCATATTCTTTATCAGGGCAATAATAACATCCCGATCGAATACAGGCTCCATCGGGATGGGGGACGGTGGCAAGTTTATGACGTGTTGGTAGAGGGAATCAGCTTCGTCGATAACTACCGGGGTCAATTCGGTTCGATCCTTACCAATGAATCGTTTGACTCCCTTCTAATAAGACTTCGCCAGAAAGTCGATCAATCGAGCTGAGGTTCTTTTTCCGATCCCATCCATATTGACGTGACCCGGTCGAGCGCCGAAGTGCTGAGCCCGAGGGCAGATCTGTTTCTCTGGCTCGAAGCGCCCGAGTGGTATTCTTGCCCTGAAATCCAAGAACCGTTCCAGGTATTTTTTCAAAGGGCCTGGTTATGCCCATGATTTATCGTATGGCCTGGAAACTCAATATCCTCATCACTGATGTCAGGAGCTTTTCTGATGCAATTGATAAACAGCCATGAACCACGGTAAATGTCTTGTAGCTTTGATGGCTCTGGCGAGCTTTGTTTTGCCGGGCGGCTGCCAAAAGCAGCAAGCCGCGCCGGCGCCTGTCCCTGAGGTGATTACGGTTGCCATTCAGCCTCAGCAGGTCGAGCTGACCACCGAGTTGCCGGGTCGCACGAGTGTCTACCGCGTCTCGGAGATCCGGCCTCAGGTCAATGGCATCATACAGAAGCGCCAGTTCCGGGAGGGTTCCGATGTCAAAGCCGGCCAACTGCTTTACCAGATCGATCCCGCTCCCTTTCAGGTGGCCCTTGACTCTGCCAGGGCCTCGCTTGCAAAGGCGCAAGCCAATCTGCTGTCGATCCGGTCGAGGGCCAGAAATCCTATGCAGCCTATGAGGAGGCCGCCGTCGGTTCACGCCGGTGGATTGTTACGGCTTTTTCCAACTTCGATTTGGGGATCGGCGCCGCCCGAGATATGCTCGATGCCATAGACCGTTACGGAAAAAACCAGGGAGAGTATCTCAAGGCGTTGTACAGTTACCATGTTGCGCTTGCGCGTTTGGATTATGCTATAAGCAAGGGTCCCGATATGCTTTAAAGAAAAGTTATAAAAATTTACATGGCTCCGTCAGGACCAACCCCAAAAGGAGAAAAATCCATGCCCCTTGCGCCAATGTCTGACTTGCGCTTCAGGATCGCCCTGATCGCGCATATTGCCTTTATCCTTCTCATCTGTTTGCCTGGGCTGTTGTTTGTAGGGTGCCGTAAGGAAGAAGCTCCGCCGCCTGCGGCGCCGGAAGTGGAGGTCGTGCAGGTCATCCAGCAGGATGTCCCCATAGTGCACGAGTGGGTCGGCACAGCCGACGGACTTGTCAACGCAACTATCAGGGCGCAGGTTAGGGGCTACCTCCTCAGTCAGAACTACAAGGAAGGCGATTTAGTCAAGAAGGGGCAGGTGCTTTTCGAAATCGATCCGCGTTCTTTCCAGGCAACCCTGGAGCAGGCCAAGGGCGAACTTGCCAGGCAGGAGGCTCAGTATGCAAATGCCAAGGCGAATCTGGATAGGATCAAGCCCCTTGTCGCTCAAAACGCGGTAAGCAAGAAAGATCTCGACGACGCCACCGGCGCAGAGCGTTCAACCCAGGCTGCGGTTGTCGCCGCCAGGGCTGCGGTGGAAAATGCCCGGCTCAATCTCGGCTTCACTAAAATAATCTCCCCTATAGACGGCATGCCCGGCATCGCCAAAGCGCAGATCGGAGATCTGGTGGGACCGGAACAGGCAGGGGAGCTGACGACCGTTTCGACGATCGACCCGATCAAGGTTTACTTCGCCGTCACCGAGCAGGCCTACATCAGCTTTATGAAACGGTTTCCGTCCCGTACGGCCGGCCTCGAAGAAGGAAAAAATCTGGAGATTACGCTGCTCTTGGCAGAAGGGTCGCGCTATCCCTACAAAGGAACATTCTACGCCATCGACCGGCAAGTGGATGTAAGAACCGGGACGCTTCGGGCGGCGGCGCTTTTTCCCAATCCGGCCAGTTTTCTCCGTCCAGGACAGTTCGTGAGGGTCCATGTAGTGGCTGGGATAAACAAGGGTGCATTGCTCGTGCCGCAGCGGGCGGTAATGGAACTCCAGGGCGGCCATCAGGTGGCCGTGGTGGGCACTGACAATATTGTGCAGATTCGGCTGGTGCAAGTGGGGGAGCGGGTCGGCGCCCTCTGGGTGATCAGTGGGGGCCTCACGCAAAACGAGCGGGTTGTGGCCGAAGGGATACAGAAGGTCAAGCAGGGAATGGCTGTAAGTCCGAAACCTTTTGTCCCCACGTCCACGGCTGTCCCTGAAGACTCCCCGAACTCCCCGGACCGGCCCTCTGCCGGGGGGAGGTAGCCGCCGTGCACCGATTCTTCATCAGACGCCCTATAGTGGCAATGGTCATCGCCATCATCACGGTTATTATCGGCCTTGATCGCAATCGTTGGGCTGCCGGTGGCCCAGTATCCAAATATAGTTCCCCCCGAAATTCTGGTTCAGGCCACTTACGTGGGGGCTGACGCGCTGACGATCGAACAGTCGGTCGCCACCCCCATCGAGCAGCAGATGAACGGCGTCGACAATATGAACTATATGTTTTCCCTGAATCCGAACAACGGCTTGATGCGCATGACGGTAAACTTCGATGTGAAGACAGATCCGAATACCGACCATGTGCTTGCGCAATTGCGCGAGTCCCAGGCCGAAAGGCAACTACCGATCGACGTGCGCGACTTCGGGGTGACTGTCCAAAAATCGCTCTCCACGTCCCTTATGATCATTGATCTCTATTCGCCCAATGGGACCTACGACGAAACCTTCCTGGCCAACTACGCATACATAAATCTGGTCGATCAGTTGACTCGGGTAAGGGGGATCGCTTCCGTGAACGTCTTCGGCGCCGGCCAGTATGCCATGCGCTGCTGGGTGCGCCCGGATATGTTGGCAAAGCTCAATATCACTGTGCCGGAGATCGTCGAAGCCCTCCAGAAACAAAACACGGTGAACCCCGCCGGACAGGTTGGAGGTGAACCCAGCCCTCCGGGCCAGGAATTCACATACGCGATTCGCGCCCAGGGGCGGCTCGTGACACCCGAGGAGTTCGGCCGCATCGTCCTGCGCGCCAATCCCGATGGGTCCCTGGTGCGTCTAAAAGACGTGGCGCGCCTCGATCTGGGAGTCCAGGACTACAGCATTAAGGGACGATTCAACGGTAAGCCCGCTGGGGCCCTCTCACTCTATCAACTGCCTGGCACAAACGCCCTGGAGGCGGTCGAAGGCGTCAAGAAAGTGATGGCCAAGCTCAAGGAATCCTTTCCCTCCGATCTTGATTACGGTATCGGGCTCGATACCACTTTAGCTGTCAGCGCAGGGCTTCGCGAGATCGTCTTGACCCTCGGCATAGCGATGGTCCTGGTGATCATCGTGGTTTTCGTCTTCCTGCAGGGATGGGTGGCGACGCTTATCCCTATAATCGCCGTTCCGGTCTCGCTCATAGGCACTTTCGCCTTCTTTCCCCTCCTCGGCTTCTCCATCAATCCGATCGCCCTCATGGGGATGGTCGTGGCGATCGGACTCGTCGTGGACGACGCCATCGTAGTGGTTGAGGCAGTCCAACGCCACATCGAGGAAGGGATGCCGCCGAAGGATGCATCGCTCAAGGCCATGGACGAGGTCTCAGGTCCGGTCATGGCCATCGGTCTCGTTCTTGCGGCCGTGTTTCTCCCGACCGTTTTCATTCCCGGAATTACCGGCCGGCTCTACACACAGTTTGCCGTAACAATCGCCATCTCGGTGCTTTTGTCCGCCTTTAACGCCCTGACGCTCAGCCCCGCTCTTTGCTCGATCCTGCTCCGCCCGAAGAAGGAAATGCGTGGTCCGTTGGGCTGGTTTTTTCGCGGGTTCAACCGTATGTTTCGACGTGCTACCGAAAGCTACGTCAACATATCCGGCGCCGTTATACGCAAGGCCGTGATCGGATTTGCAATTCTCGCTGTGATGAGCGCGGGGATACCTCTGCTCGGTTTGCACATCCCCGGCGGTTTTCTCCCCGAGGAAGACCAGGGCTACATCTTCGCGGTCATTCAGCTCCCCAATGCCGCATCCCTCCAGCGCACCGTGGAGGCCGGGCGCGCGGCTGAGCAGATTATCCTGAACACCCCCGGCGTTGAATACTGCACCACGGTCTGCGGCTTTAACCTCCTCGCCCTGGTGCGCAACACTTACAGCGCCTTTTTCTTTATCAGGCTCAAGGAATGGTCCGAGCGGGAACGTCCCGAGGAGAAGGCCCCGGCCATAATTGCCCGTCTCAATCGCGAGCTGGGCCAACTGCCGCAGGGCAACGTGTTCGCTTTCTCCCCGCCGGCCATCCAGGGGGTTGGGACTGCCGGAGGCGTGACGTTCGTTCTCGAAGACCGCGCTGGTAAGGATGTCGATTTCCTGGTGGACAATGCCCGTAAATTCATTGCCGCAGCCCAAAAGCGTCCCGAGTTGGCCCGTGTGAGCACGTCTATGCAGTCCAGTGTGCCGCAGTATTTTGTGGATGTGGATAGGGACAAGGTCTTGAGTGAGGGGGTGGACCTCGCCCAGGTTTATGGCGCGCTCCAGGCATTCATGGGCGGGCAGTTCGTAAACTTTTTCAACCGTTTCGGCAGAACGTGGCAGGTATACGTGGAGGCCGAGGGTGACTTCCGGACGGACGTAAAGCAACTGGACCAGTTCTACGTGCGTAATTCCAACGGCGACTCTGTGCCGCTTGCAGCGGTGACGCGAGTCGAGCGGCGCACCGGCCCGGAGTTCACCATGCGCTACAATCTTTTCCGGTCGGCGCAGATCAACGCCACGGCCGCGCCCGGCTATAGTTCTTTGCAGGCTATGAAAGCCCTCGAGGAGGTCTTCGCAAACACCATGCCCTCCGACATGGGCTTCGATTATCTCGGTATGTCGTTCCAGGAGCAAAAGGCGCAGCAGGGTGTTTCTCCCTCGGCCATTTTCGCGCTCTCGCTGCTCTTCGTCTTCCTCATCCTCGCAGCGCTCTACGAGAGTTGGTCGCTGCCGTTCAGTGTGCTGCTCAGCACCCCCATCGCCGTTTTCGGCGCATTTGCGGCGCTTTTGCTAAGCGGGATGCAGTTTAATATCTATGCCCAGATCGGTCTCATCGTGCTGATCGGCCTCGCGGCAAAAAACGCCATCCTGATCGTCGAATTCGCCAGGGACGAATACGAAAAGGGAAAGGGCCTGAAAGAAGCGGCTCTTTCCGGAGCCCGCCTGCGGCTGCGCCCCATCATGATGACCTCCTTCGCCTTCATCCTTGGCTGCCTGCCGCTCGCATTGGCCGGCGGCGCCGGCGCCATCGCCCGGCAGGTGATGGGCGTCGGCGTTATCGGCGGCATGCTGGCGGCCACCGGCATCGCCATATTCCTCATTCCGATGATGTACTATGTCGTCGAGAAGTTCGGCAGAGGAGGGAAGGGAAGCGCAGCGGGACGAGGTGAAGCCGGAAGAGAGCCTCCCCGGGAAACTTCATCGGGTAAGGAGGAGTGAGATGCTCAAGATTATCACAGCAACACTCCTTGCCCTGATGCTCAGCGGCTGCATGGTTGGTCCCAACTACCGGCGCCCTGCGGTGGACACGCCGCAGTCATGGCGCTTCGAGGAAAAAGAGACTCAAGACCTGGTCAACACCGCCTGGTGGGAGCAGTTTAACGACCCTGTCTTAAACGAGTTGATCGATATAGCGATTCGGCAAAACAGGGACATTAAGATTGCCGCCGCTCGGGTCGAAGAGTTCAGGGGACGCTTTACAGTGGCGCGTGCTCCCCTTTTCCCCCAGGTCGCGGCGGGCGTGGCTCCGGGCAGGGAGCGAGCGTCGGAACTTGGAGCTGCGCCCCTTATAGACACGCAAAACCCTGCCAATTTGTATCAGCCGGCTTTCTCGGCCAGTTGGGAAATTGACCTGTGGGGCAAACTTCGACGCGGGACCGAGGCGGCCCACGCCAATCTCCTTAGTAGCGAAGAAGGAAGAAGAAGCGTCATTTTATCCCTGGTAAGCTCTGTAACAGCAGCCTATGTCAACCTGCGCGATCTTGACCGGCAGTTGGAGATCGCCCGCAATACCACGAAGAGCCGAGAGGAGACCTACAAGATTTTTGTGCTTCGCTTCCAGGGTGGGCTCATCTCCGATCTCGAGTTATACCAGGTGAAGTCGCTCTACGAGCAGGCCCTGGCCACCATTCCCGTCATAGAGAAGGCCATCGCCCAGCAGGAAGACGCCCTTAATGTTCTCCTTGGCCGCAATCCGGGCGCAGTTAAGCGGGGCAAATCGATAGAACAGTTGAACCTTCCGGCTGTGCCGGCAGGACTGCCGTCAGCCCTGCTTGAAAGGCGTCCCGATATCCGCCAGGCCGAGCAGGACCTTGTATCGGCCAACGCACAGATAGGTGTGGCCCGAGCAATGTACTTCCCGGATATCTCTCTTACCGGCATGTTCGGATGGGAGAGCACCAAACTGTCGAACCTCTTCACAGGACCGGCCGGTATGTGGAGTTGGGCCGTTCCTGTCGCGCAACCGATCTTTACGGCCGGCGCTATTGCCGGACAGGTCAAAACGACCGAGGCAGTTCGAGAGCAGGCCCTTGCCCAGTACCAGAAAGTGATCCAGAACGCCTTTCGCGATATGGAGGATGCGCTGGCCGATCAGCGCCATACCAAAGAGCAGTTCGAGGCACAGACCCAGCAGGTGGAGACACTGCGCCATTACGTCAAGGTGGCCAGGCTCCGCTACGATAACGGCTATACGAGCTACATCGAAGTGCTCGATGCCGAGCGGAGCCTGTTTGATGCCGAACTCAGCTATACCGAAACGCAGGGTGGGCTCCGCCAGGCATTGATAAATATCTACAAGGCCATGGGAGGGGGTTGGGTTGTTGCGGCAGAGAAGGTGAGCATGAATCCTGGCCGACAAGTCGATCAAGCCCGGTGATGTGATTCAATTGGTCCCACAGCAACAATCTCGTCAGGCTGCAAGTCCCGGAACACTCTCGATCATCTCATCTCATGTTGTTACCAGGCAAGCCTTATGAGCGAGGAAGGCAGACCGGTGCGGTTCCGTCTCATTTTGTGAGAGCCCGGCTGTTTCGACAGTAAGGATGGGCCGCCTATAGGTCTGCATCGGCTTCTGTTCAGCGAGCCGCAACCTTTTGACGAGTACAAACTGCAGAGGTTGTCTCCTGCGACCGATTTTTATCGGTCTCTGCAAAGGTCCTTTGACGATTGCAACATTAAATCGTGGTCAGATCGTTTCCCCTGCACACGAAGTCTTTGACTCAGCCTGGCTTCCCGCCGGTTTTGCCCCAATTCGCTCCAAGCTGTGGGAGTTACACATAGCGGCATAGGATGCAGCCAAAAAGCCCTGGGCGGATCTCGATCCCGGTATTGCGCGCACAATTGCCCGACAAGTAACCAGGCGTATCATCAGTTCTGTCAGAAATTCCGGGCACGGCGGCACAATCCTCGTGATCCCTCCGGACATGGTTGAGCAGGTAATCGAGGAGAACCCATACTTGAGCATTGAATACAGGGTGACTGATGAGATCACGCGAAAGAGATTCCAGACGTTGCTGGTAAACCTTATGAACACGCTTGGCGAGGTGTATGGCCGGAAGGCTAACAAAGGCAAGCCCGTCGGATGGGATGAGTATGTGGCCAGCAACGAAGAATCCCTTGCTCTGTTGGATGAGGCTGTTTTTGATCTCGCGCATCTCTTTGCAGATTTGACCTCGGTGGATGGTGCGGTAGTATTCACCGGGGCGTTCGAGTTGCTGGGGTTCGGGGCCATGATATCCGTGGGACTGAAAGGGGTCGGGACAGTGGCCCGCGCATTGGATATAGAGGGGCTTCAGACAGAACAGGTACACTCCGGAAGCTTCGGTGCGCGGCATCGGTCTGCGTTCCGTTTTTGCAATGCCGTGCATGAGGCGATCTCTATCGTAGTCTCTCAGGATCTGCTGGTGCGCTTCGTCAAATGGAAAGAAGGCATGGTTACCTCGCCGGGGGTTCCCTGCTTTGGAAAAAGGAGCACTTTTCACGGTATATAGCGAGATAACGATATTTATCAGGTTTGTAGTCTTATTTAACGAATTGGTGTGTCAGTGCTTCGGTAACGCCCCGTAGACAAAGGTAAAAATGTTTCGGCACGGGTGTCGCTTAACGTTCACGTTGCAGCACGATTTTCTATTTCTCAGCCGATTTTTGGCTGACGATGGCGTCGCATTTTGGGATCTGTGTGATCATGATTAAATTCTATTTTGATGCGCAAGACATTCACTTGCAAGCTGCGTGGAAACATTCCGAGCAGGAGGTAATTCAATGAAGGGCAAACGAATAATAACCGCTATTTTCGCTGTCCTCCTTACGGCAACGGCATCCTGGGCTATGGGCGGCGGAGGTGGGGGAGGCACTGGGGTCAGCGATATGGGCCTTCTCATGCCGGGCCAGCCGACTAACGTAACGGCAACCGCTGGCAACGGAGAGGCGAGCGTCAGCTTTACGCCCCCGCAATCAGACGGCGGGAGCCCCATAACCCGCTATACCGTGACAGCGCACCCAGGGCGGATCAAAGCCTCGGGCAAGCAAAGCCCCATAACCGTGAAAGGGCTGACCAATGGAAGGACCTATACTTTTACAATAAAGGCCAGCAATTCCGTCGGGACCGGGCCCGCCTCGGAAGCATGCAACAGCGTGACCCCCAGGGCTGAACGAGAAACGGACTCAAAGCGGTGAACCGTGGGTGTGGATGCCGGGTACCGCGATCACGGATTGCGGGTCAAAAGTCGGATATGCAGACTGAAGCCAAAACCAACGTAGGGAACAGGAGGTAATTCAATGGCCGGCAAAGGAATAATAACCGCTATTTTCGCTGTCCTGCTTACGGCAGGGGTATCCTGGGCGTTCAGCGCGGGACCGGGAGGGGGAGGCTTTGGGGTTACCACCATGGACATGCTCATGCCGAGCCCGCCGACTAACGTAACAGCAATCGCAGGCAACGGCGAGGCTACCGTCAGCTTTACGCCCCCGAAATCAGACGGCGGGAGCCCCATAACCCGCTATACTGTGACATCGCACCCAGGGCGGATCAAAGCCGTGGGCAAGCAAAGCCCCATAACCGTGAAAGGGCTGACTAACGGAAGGACCTATACTTTTACGGTAGACGCCAGCAATTCCGTTGGGACGGGGCTCGACTCGGAGGCATGCAACAGCGTGACCCCCAGGGCTGAAAGAGAAACGGACTCAAAGCGGTGAACCGTCGGAGTGGATGCCGGATACCACGATCGCGGGTTGCGGGTCAAAGGTCGGATATGCAGGCTGGAGCCAAGACCAAAGGGCAACTCATGATCGAATTGCATGAATTGCATGAACGGGTTGCTGAATTGGAGCAGAAGAGGGCGGCAAGAGAATTCGCCGGCTTTGGCGGCAAGGTGCTGGTGAACCCGGTGAGCAAAGAGAAAGAGGCTGCGATAGAGGAGCTTCTCGATGGAGTCGGTGGGGGTGAACTATAAATTCCAACATCCACCTGCCCCGGCGGCCAAAGCCGTTTTCTTTGATTCCCTTGAGCCTCTTGCAGAACTCAACAAAACCGTCACCCCGGTGACATCCGGGGACCAGAAGACCTTGAAAAACCTGGATTCAGGCTTTCGCCGGAATGACGTTGAAGGACTTTTGCAAAAGGCTCCCTTAATTCGGAATTCTTCGCTTTTTCATCACCTTGTTAAACAGCCGCATTTCCCCTGGTACTGTCGCTTACAACTGCTGACTCCTTTCCCGATCCGTCCATAACCTGGAAGTGGACGGTTTTGACCCCGGGGGTCGAGCTCATGGTAAAGGATGGCGCACTCGAGTAGGGCTGCCAGACAGCGCCGCTGAAGGTGGAGGATTCACTGGCCCTGTACTGAGTGGGAGTGCTGCCCACCACGGTGTTGTTCAGAGTGACAATGTGGCTTTTCGCAGAACCGGCGCTGCTGCTGATTCCGAAAGAGTTGACAACCGGTGAAATGTTCATGATCTTCGCCTGCAGTCGTGGACTCAGTTGACTCAGTTGTGTGACAAGCTCCGCATTGTAAACACAACTATTGGGATCCATGCCGGGTCCCTGCTGCGCCGGATTCGCGAATATCTGCTGGGCCCCGACCGCGAGCTGGCGCGATTTCAACGCGGGCGAAGGCGACCCGTCCGCCATAGGGCCGGCCGCATGATCTACGCTGAGCACAAAGGTTGAAAGATTATTGTCGCTGTTGCGGACGATCTGGAAGCGGCGGAACTGCTGAGGGAAGTCCCTTAACGATGGGGTCTCGACCATGTAGAAGCCGTATGCGGAATTATCGGTTAAGGGTTGTGGGGTAATGGTGTTGCGGTGCACATGTCCCGCGATCCACAAAACGAGGTTTGGATATTGGTGGAGTTGGGCGATCAACCCCTGTTCGGTGACGGGCTTGGTGACGTTCGTGTTCCAGAGTGACCAGGGTTCCGGAGTGCTTTCCTGAGCGTAGGGCGCCACAGGGACATGCGAACAGATGATCATGAGCTCATCTGCCTTCTGACCTGCCTTGAGTTCCTTTATGAGCCAATTGTAGCGTTTTTGGTCAAGAGAGCTCTTTGCGCAGGCAGTGCCGGTCCTGTCGATATTGTCGAGAACGATGACCTTGACCGGGACGTCGGCCTTCGGATAGAAGTGATAGCAGGCAAACCCCTCTTGTATCATTTGCTGTGTGAATCCGTGACCGATAGGTTGCGACGTCGTGTTGAAGAATTCGGCCATCCAGGCGCCTAACGGGAGCGAGCGGCGCTTCGGGTCGGCGGCGACCTTCGGGGGTGTTTTGTAGTTGGTGACCGGCCCTGCATTTATGATGGTCCCGTCTTCTGTCGAGCCGTCGACGAGGCCCATATAGACGCCGCGGCTCTTGAAATCGATAACCGGGGGCATTGAGGTTATCGGACCAATGTTGAGGACGCCCGATCCGATGAGGGTTTGCCGGATGTAAGCGTTTACAGGGGCGGCGCCCTGCCAGTACAGATCGTGGTTGCCGAGGACCTGATACCATTTGATCGACTTGTCGAGCCCGGCCGCCTGGTATGGTTTCTGATAATCAATCGTGTCGGCGCCGAGGTTAGCGCCGGAACTGGGGGTGATCCGCTTGCCGTCGATAACATCGATATACCATCTGACCTCGTTGAACTGAGTGTTGTCGGACGCATCGCCCAGGCCGATGCCGAAATCTAACGGCGCTTTTTGGTGCAGGGCGTTGATTGTCTGGACAGCGGCGTCGAGTACGTGGGTCGTGTAGAGATTAATCCCTGAATAACACGCGGAACTGCCTTGGGGTATCTGCACTCCATCGACTGTTACGCTGGGAGACGGATATTGGTAACCTAAGTAGACCGACCGGGCCGGGCTTTCTTTGTCGCAGATATGCACGTCGCTCATGGTGAAGAAAGACAAAAGAGTCGCGCACTTCGTTGGATCGGTGACCGATGGACCAATATCCGGCGGAATCTGCGCCATGGCGGGGCTGACGAAGGGGACACCGAGCACGTCGCCCTCACCGCCCACGTAATTCCACTCGCCGTAGCCGTTTGCCGCGTATTCAGCGATGTCACACGGCGGAATCTTCGGCACGTATAGAGGGGGAGGGGGCTGATGGAGAGGAGGAAACGAGCCCGGAGGCGAGTCAAAGGGATTGACCGTCTGAATGAGCGTCGTGTTGACTGTCGTCAGGATCGGGTACGTTGGCGCGGGGGGGACGCCTGTGGCGGCAAGCGCCTTCCTCAGGGTCCCGAGAGTCGGAAACTCCAGCCCGAGGGCTGCTGCGGAACCGATGCAATACTTCAAAAAGTCTCTTCTAAATAGCTTCACGGGGACTCCTTTCTCTTGCTGATTTTAAGTCCTTGCCCTGCTATGCAGCCACAGCTAAGCGGATCTTGCTGCTTACGACCGCTGATTCCTTTCCCGAGCCGTCCATAACCTGGAAGTAGATGGTTTTGGCCCCGGGAGTTGAGCTCAGGTTGAATGACGGGGCCTGGGAGTAGGGCAGCCAGCCGGCGGCGCTGTTAAAGGTGGGGGTGAGTTCACTGGCCCTGTACTGAGTGGGTGTGCTGCCCACTACGGTGTTGTTCAGAGTGACGGTCTGGCTTTTTGTAGAGCCGGCGTTGCCGTTGATTTTGAAAGAACTCACAACAGGTGAAATGTTCATGATCTTCGCCTGCAGTCCTGGACTCAGTTGACTCAACTGTATGACAAGCTCCGCATTGTAAACACAGCTATTGGGATCCATGCCGGGTCCCTGCTGCGCCGGATTCGCGAATATCTGCTGGGCTGCGATCGCGCACATGCGCGATTTCAACGCGGGCGACGCCATCATGCTCCGCAGAGGGGCGGCCGCAGGATCGACACTGAGCACAAAGGATGAAATATTATTGTCGCTGTTGCGGACGATCTGGAAGCGGCGGAACTGCTGAGGGAAGTCCCTTAGCGATGGGGTCTCGACCATCCAGAAGCCGTATTCGGGATTATAAGGTGAGGGTTGTGGAGTAATGGTGTTGCGGTGCACATGTCCCGCGATCCACAAAGCGAGGTTTGGATAGTTGTGGAGTGTGGCGACCAACTCCGTTTCGGTGGTGGGCTGAACGCAATACGGGTTCCAGATTGACCAGGCTTCCGGAGTGCTTTGCTGCCCATAGGGCGCCACCGGGATATGCGAACAGATGATCATGAGCTCATCGGCGGCCTGGCCTTGTTCGAGTTCATTTATGAGCCACTCGTAGCGTTTTTGGTCGAGAGCGGAAAATGCGCTGCCGCTCTTGTCGGTATTGTCGAGAACGATGACCTTGATCGGGACATCGGCCTTCGGATAGAAGTGATAGCAGGCAAACCCCTCGTTGACCATTTGCTGCGTGAATCCGTGACCGGCCGGTTGCGACGTTGTGTTGAAGAATTGGGCCATCCATTGGCTGATCGTGAGCGAGCGCCGGTTCGGGTCGGCGGCGACCTTCGGGGGGGTCGTGAGCGGTCCTGCATCTATGATGGTCCCGTTCTCTGTCGTGCCGTCAACTACACCCATATAGTTGCCGCGGGTGGCGAAGGTTGCCGGCCAGTCAGGGACAAGATAATCGAAAGCGGGATTCAGGATTATCTGACCGAAGTTAAGTACGCTGGTTCCAACGAGGGTTTGCCGGATGTGACTGGTCACAGCGGTAGAGCCCATCCAGAACTGATCGTGGTTGCCTATGGCCTGATACCATTTGAGCGACTTGTCGAGCCCGGCCGCCTGGTATGGTTTCTGATAATCGATTGTGTCGGCGCCGAGGTGAGCCCCGGAACTGGGGGTGATCCACTTGCCGTCCAGCACGTCCATATACCATCTGAGCTCGTTGTACTGATTGTTGTCGCACGCATCGCCAAGAGCGATGCCGCAATCGAAGGGCGCCTGTTGGTGCAGGGCGTTGATTGTCTGGACAGCGGCGTCGAGGACGTGGGTCGTATAGAGCGTAATTCCCGAATAACACGAAGAATTTCCAGCAGGTTGAAGTGCGTCGCCTTTTCCGGGATTTGGTATTTTAGGCTCCGGATATTGGTAACCATCGTAAATCGCCCGAGCCGGGCTTTCTTTGTCGCAGATATGTACGTCGCTGATGGTGAAGAAAGACAAAAGCGTCGCGCACTTCGATGGATCGGTGAGCGATGGCCCAATGACCGGCGGGTTCGCCATTGGGTACTGCAAGCTGGGGCTGACGTAAGGGACGCCGAGCACATCGCCCTGACCGCCCACGTAATTCCACTCACCGTAGCTGTTTGCCGCGTATTCAGCGATGTCACACGGCGGAATCGTCGGCACGTATCCTTGCTGAGGAGGAAACGATCCTGGAGGCGAGTCAAAGGGATTGACCGTCTGAACGAGTGTCGTGTTGAATGTTGTCAAGATCGGGTAGGTTGGCGCGGGGGGAGCGCCTGTGGCGGCAAACGCCTTCCCCATGGTCCCGAGAGTCGAAAACTCCAGCCCGAGGGCTGCTGCGGAACCGATGCAGTACTTCAAAAAATCTCTTCTTAAAAGCTTCATTGGGACACCTTTCTCCTGGTGATTTTGATTCCTTACCCTCCTAATGAGCCGCACTTAAGCGAATACTGCTGCTTACAACCGCTGATACATTTCCCGAACCGTCCTTGACTTTGAAATAGACGGTCTTGGTTCCAGGGGTTGCGCTCAGGGTAAAGGATGGAGCATTCGAGTATGCCTGCCAGGCAGCGCCTTTGAAATTGGGGGATTCACTGGCCATATACTGAACAGGGGTGCTCGCAAGTACGCTGTTGTTCAGAGTGACAGTGCTGCTCGTGGTAGAGGCAGCGCCTCCATTGATTTGGAAATACCCGACAACCGGTGAAAGGCTAGCGAGCTTATTCTGTAATTTTAGACTCAATTGATCCATTTTTATGACAAGTTCCGCATTGTAAACACCGGTAGCGGGATCCATGCCGGGTCCCTGCTGCACACTGCTCCCCTCGTTGTACGGGAGTGCTGTCGGTCCGCCGATCCAACCGTCTTGAAATATCTGGATTGCTCCGATCGCATACGAGCGGGATGTATACGCCGGGGAATTCGACCCGGGCGCGGTATCGCCATCATCTGTGAAGATGGAGATATGATCGCCGTTGAGGGTGATCTGGAAGCGGCGGAACTGCTGCGGGAAGTCCCTTAATGAAGGGGTTTCGACTTCCCATAAACCATATTCGGGATTACTCGTTGTTGGTTGTGGAGTGATGGTATTCCGGTGCACATGCCCGGAGATCCACATGATGAGGTTCGGATAGTTTTGGAGTGCTTCGAGCAGAGTCACCTGGGAGACACTTGTGTCGGAATCTGGATACGGCCAAATGTTGTAGTATGACGGGTTCGCCCCACTATTTCCCATAGGCGCATTCGCATAGGGTTTTACCGGGATATGGGCGCAGATGATCATCAACTCGTCTGCTTCCTGGCCGGCTTTCAGTTGATTTTTGAGCCAGGTGAAGCGTTGTTGGTCGAGAGCGCCTGCCGCGCCGCAGCCGACTTTGTCGGTGTCGTCCAGAACGATGACCTTGACCGGAATACCGCTGACCGGCATAAAAGAGTAGCAGGCAAATCCTTGTTGGACCATTTGCTGTGTGAATCCGTGCCCGACCGGCTGTGAAGTGGTGTTGAAGAATTCGTTCATCCATTGGCCCGCTGAGAGCGAGCGGCGGCTTGGGTCGGCGACAACCTGCGGAGTGCCGTTGAAAGCGGTTCCAGGCCCTGTTTTTACGATCTCGCCATACTCTGTCGCTCCATCGACTACACCCATATAGTAGTAAGTGCTCGGGTCGTTGTCGTTAAAGGCCGCCGTCCAATCTGAAGGAGTTGGAGGCAGGGTTATTTTGCCCAGGTGGAGAACGTTCGAGCCGACGAGGGTTTGCCGGATCTGATTGGTTACCTTGGTGGACCCCATCCAGAATTGATCGTGGTTTCCTATGACCTGGTACCATTTTATCGACTTATTGAGCCCTGCCGGCTGGTAAGTTTGCTGATAAACGATATCTGTGCCCCCTTTTAAGCCGGAACTGGGGGTGATCGGATTTCCGTCAAGGACGTTTATATACCATCTGAGCTCGTTGTATTGAGTGTTGTCGGCCGCGTCGCCGAGAGCGACGCCGAAATTGAACGGTGTTGCCTGGTGCAGGGCGTTGATTGTCTGGACCGCTGCGTCGAGTACGTGGGTCGTATAGAGTATGATCCCTGAATAGGACGAAGTATTGCCTATGGGATATGGAACCTGCTCGCCGTCCGCAGTGATTGTAGTCATAATGGCCGGAAAATTGTAACTATAGCCGATGCACCGGCCAGGGCTTTCTTTGTCGCAGATATGCACGTCGCTTATCGTGAAGAAATTCAAAAGAGGCGTGCCATCCGACGGGAGCGCCGAGCTTGCAGTGACTGCCCCGGTTGCCATGTCCGGGGCCTGGTAACCCAGGCCGGTGGGCTGCAGGGTCCACACACCGAAGCCGTTTTGCTGGTACACCGGGAGATCGCACGGGCAGAAATCTGCGGGGAATGGAGATGTGGGCCAGTCGGGAAGGACCGTTTGTTGAAGTGTCGTGTACGGACTGGCGACGTATGCTGGGGAGATCTGGTATGTCACGGGAACTACGAGAGATGTTGCCGGGGCGGCAAGCGCCTTCTCCATGCGCCCGAGAGTCGAAAATTCCAGCCCGAGGGCTGCTGCGGAACCAATACAGTACTTCAAAAAATCTCTTCTTAAAAGCTTCATTGGGATTCCTCTCTCTTCAGGATCTTAGTTTTTGGATAACTGGAGATAATATCCCGAAAACTTCACTCAACCCGGTCTGTGACGGCTGGTCGGCATATTGCTTGCCAAACAGTGCAGGCGCTGAGTCTGTCTCGCGGATGATTTGCATTGTTATTTACTATTCGGAGTTATCCTAATTTTTGATGAGCAGAATTTACAAAGGGGCAGGCCGACGAGCCTTACACGAAAAAGGGAGATGCACAAATGGGAGAGGAGCTGTTTCGTATGCTTTGCCCCAAATGATCATGTGGTAGCATTTTGTGAAGCATCGCAAAGTCCATCTGGTAAAATATTCTAATTGTGGAGCCGTTCAGGACTGTGCTGTCCGGCAACCTGGAAGCGATGGCAAATCTCTCCATGGAGGACCTCGATAAAATCCTCGCCGCAATCCTTACCGGCATGACGGTGGACGAGTTCAACGCGGAAGTGAAGAAGTGGATCGATACGGGCAAACACCCGCGCTGGAAGCGGCTCTACACGGAACTGGCGTATCAGCCGATGATCGAAGTCATGCCGTATCTCCGGGCCAACGATTTCAAGACCTGCATGGTGACCGGCGGCGCCCAGGATTTTGTGCGCGTATACTCCGAGCAGGTGTACGGTATCCCGCCCGAGCAGGTGGTGGGCACCATGGGCGGGATCATGTTCGGCTACGACAAAAACGGCCGGCCGATGCTCACCTGTTACTGCATTGAACATGGTCAAAGGTGTGTCAAGCAAGACGCGCAGGGAGAGTTTCAGATGGCCTGTCAGACACTTGCTCATTTCGCCCATTTCCCGTTTTGAATAAAAAAACAGTGATTTGTAAACTAATTCCGTGCCTCGTTCGTTATCTTAAATGAAAACGAAAAGTCGTTTACCTGGATTTGGCTGTTTGATAACTCTTGAAAGTAGATCATAATGAATAGAATACAGGGCAGATAAGATCTCATAAGCGACAGGGTGTGTTCTATTCAGGATGAATACTACGGAAGATCTTGAACTGAGAGTGACCTCCACGCAGGCCGCTGAGGTTTCGGTGCTTGTGGGACAGGCCAGGGGGGGAGACGGGAATGCCTTCGAAAAGCTCATGGTACTCCATCAGGACGAGATTTTCCGCCTGGTGTTTTTTCGCACCAGGTCCAGGCTCGATTCCGAGGACTTGACGCAGGATATCTTTATGGCCGCGTTCAAATACCTGCCCCAGCTCAAGGATTCGGACAGGTTCCGGCCGTGGCTTTACAGAATAGCGCTAAACCGGGTGCACGACTTTCACCGGAAAAACAAGTTTCTGGCTTTTTTGGGAATAACCGAGCACAGGGAGCAAACCGATGTGGCGGACGTTGAGCAGCACCGCAATGCGGGAGCGCTTGACATTGTGATTCGAAAGGAATTCTGGTCGCACGTCAAGCAGTTATCGAAGCGGTTTTCCCGGATGGAAAGAGAGGTTTTTTTCCTGAGGTTCGTCGATGATCTGAGTCTCAGGGAAATAGCTTTGACACTAAAAAGGAGTGAGAGCGCGGTCAAGACGCACCTATACCGCGCGATCGCAAAATTCAAACAGGATTCGGGCCTGAGCGATTTCTTGCAGGGAGAATGGCCGGGTGGAAAAGATCAGCCATCTTGATGAAATACAGATTATCGAGGCCGTGACAGACGAAAGAGGCCTGGATGGGGCACTGCGCCGCCATCTGTTCGAATGCCCCGCCTGCCGCGCTCAAAAGGAAGCGCTTCAAGGCAGGCTTGCACGGTTCGGACAAATTTCACGCGGCCAGGCGCCTTTAGACTTCAGGAAGCCGAGGGTTTCCGAAAAGAGCGCCGGTGTATTGAGACCGGCGTGGAGAATCCGTCCCGCATTCGGTCTGGGCGTGGCTTTCGCGTCGGTCATTGCCCTTCTTCTGAGCCCTCTTACGCTTACAAGGGACAGGCTGTATACGCAGGATGCGGTCTACCGGGAGATGCTCCAGGACGAAAAGTTCATGACTGAAATTGAAAAACTCGAGGAAAACCCTCTGTCCGGCTTCTATGTGATCGGGGACCCGGGTGATGACGAAAGGGACATCCAGACCCCTGGCGCGATGAATGACGATAGTGTGACCCATGATGGCGGATCACGAAATGCTTAACAAGTCACTGGCAATACTGGCCGCGGTTGTGCTTCTACTTTTTCCGGCGATTTGCCGGGCAAAGGAGATTCCTCCGGGAAGGTGGTGGCATCTGCCCTATTTCGCGGACCAGTTGAGTATTACCGATAAGGAGAAAGACGAGTTGGACAAGCTCTTCGATTACAACCGCAAAAGGCTTGCCGAACTTAAAACGCAAATGGAAGGGGAGAAAGCCGAACTCCTGACGGCAATCGATCAGGAACACCTGAATGAAACATCCGCAATCACCAAGATGACAAAACTGGAAAGCACCCGGACCCTTCTGGCCGCAACCCGGTTCAGCTACTCGCTGGAAGTGAGAAAGCTGCTCGGTTACGAACGGTACCAGCGGATGAAAACCCTCTATAGAAACTGGCATGGGTTGCAGCAACAGTGACTCCCCTCCGACGAAAAGAAAACAACCCACTGCGTACTTCGAACAATCAGGATGAAATCGGGCTTGACTGCGGCGCCTCTCCAGATTAGTATATACTTTAAGTATATATTCGGAGGAGATGTGTCATGAAAGCGGCGAAAGTTTTTAAAAGCGGCAACAGTCAGGCAGTCCGTCTTCCAAAGGAGTTCCAGTTTAGCGGGGATGAAGTTTATATCAAAAAGGCTGGACGCGGTGTGATTCTTATTCCGAAAGATGAACCATGGGAGATGTTCGAGCAGAGCCTTGGCGAGTTCACTAAAGATTATATGGAAGGAAAAAGGCCCCAGCCCCCCCTGGAAGACAGGGAGGATTGGTGATGCTCTTCATGTTGGATACGAACATCTGTATCTACACCATTAAGAATCGTCCTGCCGAGGTCATCCAAAAGGTGAAGGAGTTCAGTCCTTCCGATCTTGTAATCTCTGCGATCACCGTTTGCGAGTTGGAGTACGGGGCTTCGAAAAGCACAAATCCGGAAAAGAATCGGCAGACGTTGGTAAAATTTTTGGCCCCGTTTGAAATTTGCCCTTTCAATGAGCAAGCCGCTTCCCACTATGGCGACATCAGAGCGCATCTTGAGAGGAGCGGCAATTTGATTGGAGCAATGGACCTGCTCATTGCTGCTCATGCACGAAGCCTGTCGCTGACGCTGGTCACAAATAATCTGAACGAATTCCAGAGAGTGCCCGGGCTTTCGACCGTGAATTGGACATGATCGGCCATTCACTTATCGCAGCACATATCGTGCGCCCCTCGCCGCAGGTCCTCCTCTTCCCGTCTGCGTTCGAGCCACCGGAGGACCTTTGCGAACTCGTTTTTAAGTTCGCGCAGCGCGAGTCCTCTATGGGATACGCTTAACTTCTGCTCCGTGCTCATTTCGGCGAAAGTCTTACCCATCGGAGGATAGAGGAAAAGCGGATCGTAGCCGAATCCGTTATCGCCTCGCGCTGAGTCCAGAATCAGCCCTTCACAGAAGGCTTCATAGGTCAGGGCGGCGCCGGAAGGCACAGCCAGGGACAATACGCAGCAAAACCGGGCTTTGCGGTTTGCTTTACCGGAGAGCGCTTTCAAAAGTTTTGCGTTATTGTCTGAATCGGTTGCCCCAGGTCCCGCATAACGGGCGGAATGGATGCCGGGGGCGCCTGCCAGCGCCTGCACCTTGAGCCCGGAATCGTCGGCCAGTGCAGGCAGACCGAGGACCCTGGCCGTAAAGCTCGCTTTCTTGTATGCGTTTTCCTCGAAGGTCGCACCGTCTTCGACCGGCTCGGCAACCGGGCCGAAATCATTCAAGTCCTTGACCAGGACCGGAAAATCCTTGAGCGCGCCTTGAATCTCCGCAGATTTTCCTCTGTTTTTCGTGGCGATTACCAGAATCGGATCGACTCCAGGGATGGACATTTACTTACCTGCTTCTTGAGCCGCTTTAAAGGGTTTTCCCCCGAAGAAATGGACGATCCACACGCTCGCTTCATAGAGGATAAGGAGCGGTGCGGCCATTAAGAGCTGAGATACGACGTCGGGGCTGGGAGTAAGCACCGCAGCGGCAACAAAAATAAGTACTATCGCCCATTTGCGCTTGCGTTTCAAAAAGTCTGCGCTGAGCACGCCCATCTTCGCAAGAAAGAAGGCGAATACGGGCATTTGAAATGCAATACCGAAGCACAAAAGCATTTTATTGGCAAACGACAGATACTCCGTGGTGCGCAACATGGGGGTTATGTATTCGGATGCGAAAGAGGCAAAGAATTTAAACGCCACCGGGATGACCACGAAATACCCAAACAGAACGCCGGAAAGAAAACAGAAGGACGAACATAAAATAACCGGCAGCATGTACCTCTTTTCATTTTCATACAGGCCGGGAGCTATAAATTTCCATATCTGCCATAGTATTACCGGAGCGGCAAGAATTGTCCCCGCGATGAAGGACAGCTTCATATATACGAAAAAAGCCTCATGGGGCGCGGTGTAGATGAGCTTGGCAGGCTGCCCTGGAGGCATTGCGTTGATCCAGGGCCTCATAAGAATCTCGAAAATCCTGGTGCTGAAAAAATAGGAGCCGACAAACCCTATCACTACGGCCAGGCAGCAAATCAATAACCTGCTTCGCAGTTCCTCCAGATGCTGAAACAGGGGCATCTTGCTTTGTTCGTCCGACATTTAGCTATTCCGATTAACGAAAAATAAGCCCTATAGGTCATATAAGACTTATGACTTTCCCGGTTCGGTTTCGCCGGCATTGGGCGAAGAGGTTTCGGCGACTGCAGTTTCTCCCTCATCGGGCTCGATTGCGGCGGCTTCTGTTGCGCTTCTTTCAGCCATGGCGGCTTCGAGTGCTTTCTTTGGTTCATCATAGACCGCCGTCTTGATTGCGGTCCCCTGATCCATGATGAGGTTCTGAGCTAAAAGTTTTTTCAGTTTTACCTCCCGCTGGGCGGAACGGAATTCCTCTTTTAGTTCGCGGACCGTTTCGTCCTGGTCCATCGTATTTTTCAACTCGTCCATTGTTCGTTTGAACTCGGCGTAGCCGCGGCCAAGCGCTCTGGCCACATCTGGCAGCTTGTCGGGTCCGACCACCAAAAGGACGACAATCATAATCACAAGGAGATGCTCAAAACCTATACCAAACATGTACTACTCCCTGATACGCTTCATTGGACCCGGTATACCTCATTTAGGCTCACCCGGTTTTGTATCTGCCGATGTGGTTTCGCCTTCTTTGATCTGCTTCTGCTCTTCTTCCGGTTTGTCGCCGGCTATGGCTTTTTTAAATTCGCTGATTCCCTTCCCCAGGCCGCTTCCGAGTTCAGGCAGCTTCTTGCCGCCCACCAGAATGACAACACCAAGAAGCAAAAGCAGTATTTCGGTCATATTCAGCATTGGACCCTCCAGAGTTTATCTTGCGTAGCTATGCAACCCGCTTAACAGGAAGTTTACCCCAAAATATGTAAATAGAACACACCCAAAACCGATCACTGAGAGCCAGGCCACTCTTTCTCCCTTCCAGCCCTGCAGATTGCGCGCGTGGAGCAGGGCGGCGTAAATGAACCAGGTTATCAGGGACCAGGTTTCCTTGGGGTCCCAGCTCCAGTAAGTGCCCCATGCCGAATTGGCCCAGATGGACCCCGTTATTATTCCGACTGAAAGCCACAAAAATCCGAACAGCACCATCTGGTAATTGAACCACTCAAGCTGGGAAGCACCTGGCAAAAAAGCAACAAAGCCGCCTTGCGGATTCGGATTTTCGGGAAATCTTTTCCTTACCAGGTATAGCAAACTAAGCCCGCAGGATACCGCAAATGCGGCGTAGCCAAGAAAACAGGTCATTACGTGAGCGATGAGCCAGTTGCTCTTGAGAGCCGGGACGAGCGGCTGAATCTTTGAGTCGACGTCTTTTGAAAAAGAGGCGTACGCCATTGCCAGAAAGGAAAACAGTGCCGGAAAGACCCCAAGGGCGCGTTGCTTGACTCGCCATTCGAACACGAGGTAGATAATCATTATAGCCCAGGATGCAAAAACGAGCGATTCGTACATGTTGGAAAGCGGCGCATGCCCATAGCCCATCCGGTAGGATTCCATCCAGCGCAGGCCGATGCCCGCCGTTTGCATCAGCAGGGTCGCAGCGCCCGTAATCGTGCCGGCGGCAAGCAGAGGCTTGAACCGAAAGATCGTGCCGGCCAGGTACAGGACCGTACACAGAAGATAGGCGAAAGTAGTCAGGCTGAGCAGAAGAGAACTGGTCATTCAGTGCCCTTTTTATCTGTTTTGCGCCCTCTTTTCTAAAGGGGGGCAGGTGGATTTTTAAGCCGGTTTTCAAGCTCCGCGCGCAGCGCCTCGAACTTTTCTTCGAATGCCTGCGCGTTGCGGCTCGCTCTTCCGGCAAGGGTGACGATCGTTTTTTTCCTCTTTTTGTCGGGTTCGATGCAGACCCATAGTTTTCTGTGGCTCGAATAGAACGTCAGGCCTATGGCCAGGGTCATAAGCGTAAAACCGGCCCACACCAGCCAGATCCCGGGGTCTTTTTTGACCTGGAGCCCGGTAAACCTTGCTTTATCGATTCGAGTGACCCGGACCAGGTAATTCTCGATCCTGTTGCCGTGATAAGGCCGGTCGATCAGAATCCACTGGGCGGAAGATTGCCGTCCCTGTTTTCCATAGACGAGCTCGATTGCCTGCCCGACTCGCATCAGATCCTCCTGGTAGTCGGCTATCACGAGCTGATCGTCGGTGCCGGGAATGGTGACGGGCTGCCGGAACGGCAGGGTCAGTGCGATCTTTTTGCCTGAGTCAGGATCGGTGAGGTCGATTTCGGCCTCCTTCAGAGTGGTGCCGTAGGAAGCCTGGTAAAAAGTGATCCCTTCATAGGTCAAGGGATCGTTGACAACAATGGATTCTTTTAAGACTTCCCTGCCCTTGTCGATTATGGCCAGATCGGATCGAAACTCCTTCGGCGCGCCCGTATCGTAGAAAGAGACCTCGAACTTGTCGCACCGGACCTCGAACGGGAGACCCTGAACGCTTTCGTCTCCTGCGAGCATCACTTTATCCGACGTTTCGCCCTCAGTGAGGTTCATGGCGCCCTTGAACCCCAGGTAAGACCCCGCCAGTGCGCCAACCAGGACTATAAGCACGCTTAGATGGACCCCATAGACCATCAGAGTGCTCCATCGTCCCGTTTCACTTACGGCGCAAAAGGGACCTGGCCCGCCCACCCGCCCCGATTCTATCCGACACATCCGGCCGAAAGTCTCGCACACAGCGCTTTCCACAACAGATTGCGTCTGCTCGAAGGGGAGCGCGGCGGCAATCGAGCTGCTGATACCGAACTTGGACAGCTTCTGCGAATCGAAGGGAGCTTCGAACCTTCGAATCAGGCGGATCGTCTTCGGGAGCCTCTCTATCGTGCAAGCGACAAGATTTGTGCACAGCAGCAGGAGCAAAATCCTGAACCACATGGAATGATAGAGATTGTTGAGCGCCAGAAAGTTTATCAAGGAGGCCGTTGCGGGACTAAAATGATCTCTGAGTTCGGGAAGGCTTATCTCCTGGGGTAGAAGGGTCCCTATTACAGACGCGGCCGCCAGGACAAAAAAGAGGACCAGCGTAAGCTTCAGGGATGATAACAGGTCGAGTACGGCTCCGGGGGCGCTTTTTTCTTTCGACATTCTATATTTTGTCCTTCAGGTCCTATAAACATATAAAACTATAATTAATAATATACATACTTTTTTCAGACAATAGAATATCGGCAGGGACCGGGGAATTTACGATTTCTGCCCTAGAAATCGGGAAACACTGGAAGGTTTTCCAGAAATGGAATCAAAAGACGGTCTGCTTGAGTGAAATCGATTTGTTTCAGTTCGGATAAGTTCGCCCACATGAACGCAATATGCTCAACGAGGCGGAGGGTCCCCCCGCAGACTGAGCACCAGTATGCGTGAAGGTCAATTGCAAAGTCAGGTTCCTGCAAGGAGATTTTCTTAAACAGG
>Ga0187867_10000371_pt1 | contig 40299 bp, 39 predicted proteins | sample June2016WEW_13_1_FD_132976 | JGI IMG/M metagenome (GOLD analysis project Ga0187867, IMG submission 132976) | Peatland microbial communities from SPRUCE experiment site at the Marcell Experimental Forest, Minnesota, USA - June2016WEW_13_10 | ecosystem: Environmental > Terrestrial > Soil >... | reverse complement strand
GGAGTGTATCGACCTTAGTCAGCAGGACCGATATATTAGAAGTAAAGCGGTTCAGGTTGCGGATCAATTGGATGTCGTGCGCGGAGAGCGGCGGATCGACCCCGACCGCGACCAAGGCCAGTCCCGTGTTCGGCAGCCACTGGGTGGACGCATCCGTGTTGTGCTCGAAGACGCTTTCGAGCCCCGGTGTGTCGACGAAACAGATGCCGCGATAGCGTTCCATCGCGGGCACTTCAAGATGGACCGAGGCAACCCCTTTCGTATTGCCGGGATTGGCGCTCTCCGAGATGTAGTCCCCGATCTGTGCAAGCGAAATCGCCGCCGCGTGTCCATCCAGGAAGTGGACTTCGGCTCTCTCTTCCAGCCCGAACTCGATTTCGGTGATGACGGAAGTAACCGGAATCACCCCAACGGGAAGCAGTGGCGCGCCCAGAAGATGATTGAGGAAGCTGCTCTTGCCTGCTTTGAAGCGCCCGAAGACCGCTATGTTCAGCGTCTCCGCGCGCGCGAATGCACGGCAGCTTTCCAGGAAGTACCGCAGATCCGCGATCTGGTAACGGTCGCACAGTTCCGCGGCCAAGTCCAGTAAGGAAGTCGATGGGCTGCTCATCTCATCCCGTAAATGCCGACAGCGCATCCCTGCGCAGCGGCAGAAACTTGACGTGCCGCCCCTGCCGGTATTCGGGCCGCGCGGCCAGACGGCACATAGTCACAATCTGGCCGGGGTTGCCCCGCGCGGAGCGGAGCATTCGACTCCGGAAGGCGTCCAGATCCAGTGGATCCAGCTTGTATGCCGCGACGGCCGCCCCAAACAGCCGAACGGCCTCGACGCTCTTGAGCGGATGCAGGGGGATCTCTTCGCGAGGGTCCCAGAACAGCCGCCCTAAATAACCCAAGGACGCGCGCGAACGAGCGGTCACGATCAAGCAGTTACCCGGAGTATGATAGATGGCTTGTAAAAAGCGGTACATCCGCGGGTCGGCCCGTGCTACGTCTTCGAGCAATACGACGCGCGGCTGGTTTGTTAGCGATTCGAGGACGGCGGGTTTCAACGACATACTAGTCGTGCCGCTAACCCGGCAGGCAAGCAAACCCGCTAATTGTTCGAGAAGATCGTGTAACACACGCGGACCACGGATGAGTAAGTACGGTACGGCGCACTGGTATACCGCCTCTGCCAGGAGCCGTGTCTTGCCCATGCCCGGGAGACCGCTAATCAGCCGGGATTGACGCGCCCGAAGCGCGGCCGCCAACTCCTGGACCTCGTTCCGCCGCCCCGCCAGCGGTATCAGCCGGTCGTCGATGGCGCTCCAGTCAACCGCCTTTTTCATTCGTCGTGGTCGCCTTCTTCTGCACGCGGACCGTCTGCACGTCGGATATCGCGATCAGGCCCGTGTCCATCATCTCTTCTACAACCGGTGTCAGGCGAGCCAAATTCTCGGCGGTATCGACGATCGAGATCAGTATCGGCTGATCGTGCCGTGTGAGATGGTGCTTATGCATCTCGGCTGTCTCGCCGTAGCCTTCCAGACCGCGAAAAACCGTTGCGCCGGCTATTTTCATCTCCCGGCACTTATTGACAATGGCTTCATACAGCGGTTTCCCGGCGTAGTGGTCGGATTCCCCAATATGAATTCGCAGGAGCTTAGCGGGTTGTCCCGGCAGCATTGGGCGCCTCCATCGCGGATTTACCGCGCACCAGTCTGACCATCTCGACATCCGACGTCACGATCAGTCCATCCTCGAGCATGCCCTCAATCGCCTCCGCGGCGGCGGCGATCTTCTCGGGCGCATCGATCACTGAAAGCATAATGGGCATGTCGCGCATAGGGTGGAAGACGCTGCGCTTATGCGCATGGCCCTTCGCGCCGTATCCCAGAATGCCGCGATAGACGGTGGCGCCGGCTATGTCCATCATGCGCAGCTTGTTCACAATGGCGTCATAAAGCGGCTCGCCGTGCCACTTGTCCGCTTCGCCCAGGAAGACGCGCAGCAGCGTGGCCGGCCCTTGTTTGTGTTCGTGCGGCAGTTTCGGTTCCGGCTTGGTGGATTTGTGCGCGAACTTCACCACCGTGGTGTCCTGCACCTCGATCAGCCCGTCGCTCACCATCTCATACAAGGTGGGCAAAATCTCTTCGACCTTCTCCGCCGTCTCGATGAATTCGATGCGGATGGGCAGGTGTTGCGCCAGCACTTCGACCTTGGGCGTGTGCATCAGTTGGTGCGAGCCGAACCCGGAGTAGGCCCGGGTAGCCGTGGCGCCGGACACTCCCTTGTGCATGAGGTAAGTCATGATAGAGTCGTGCAGCGCCATCATGTGATGCTGTGTATCTTCGTTGATGAAGATAGTGACTTTCTTGGCGGGACCTTTAGTCAGCATATGTGCCTCCGCTTGCTAACGCGCGCGGCTCGGTATTGAGTCACCGGCCTCCAGCCACAACCGCACCCAGCCATACACCCAGATAACCCAGCACCACGCTGCCGCCCACATACAGCAGGCCCAACCAGTGCTCGCCGTCGCGAACTGCCTGGTAAGTCTCGTACTCGAAGCTCGAAAACGTGGTGTACCCGCCCAGAATACCGACTACTAGAAACAATCGCCAGTTGGGATGCGGGTGAAATCTTTCCGTCAGCACGGTCATCAGCACTCCGATGAGAAAGGCGCCCGTGATATTGATGACGAAGGTGCCCAGCGGAAAGCGGCCCCCGTACTTCGCCATGATCCAGGTCCCTGCCACATAGCGGGCCAATCCGCCCAGGCCCGCGCCCGCCAGCACTACCATGTATTTGTCCAACCGTATGCGTCTCCTTTCGTGTCATACATCCAAGTCCCCTACCGGCTCGCCGAATGACGATTCCTTCAGTTCCCGCTCCTGCTCGGGCAGCAGGTGACGTGGCATGAAGCGGGCGTTCGCAATGGCAGTGGGGATGACCGCGCTACCGATGACAGTCGCAACCAGGTGAGAGTACTGATTCTGATCGATGATGCCGTGATTGAGGCCGAACAGCGCGGAGATCGTGCCAAAAGTGAGTCCGGTGGACATCATCAGCGAGTAGTAGATGCCGTCGTGCCCGCGGTAGCCGAAGGCGCGTACCGTAGGCAACAGACCGGCGAGCTTCGAAACCATCTTCGCAAAAAACAGCGTGACGAAGGCGAGCGGAGCGGCCACCAGCGCAGGCACCGATACGAAACTTCCCGCCCGGATGAAATAGAACGGCGTCAGCAAGCCGAAGGTCAAGGTGCGCAGACGGCGGATGAGGAAGTGATCTTTGCCCACCGTGCCGGCCAGGACCATTCCAATCAAGTAAGCGGGGAGCACCGCCTCGCTGCCGGACCAGACGGCCAGTCCGCCCAGTCCGAAGAGCAGGAACAAGAGGTACTTGGTTTCCAGCTCCGATACGCGTCCGCCGTAGCGCGCGAAGAACCATTGCGTCACGAACGGCAGCGCAAGAAAGAACACCAGACAGACTCCCAGGAAGATGAAGGTCTTGACGGTGAAGGGCGAGAAGATGAGGCCGAGCGCGATCACCGTGCCCAGATCGTTAATGAAGCAGGCCGCCAGGATGGCCTTGCCGTAGGTAGTTTGATTGAACCCCAGTTCCAGCATCACCGCGTAGACCACTGCCACCGAGGTGGTGGAGAGGGCCACGCCCGCGAGCCAACTGGGACGCCACCCCCAATGCAGGACAAAGTGCGCCATCAGTGCCGCGCCGAAAAAAGGCCCGAAAAAGCCGGCCAGGCCGACGGCCGTGGATTCCTTCCATTTGGCGCGGAAGACCGCCGGGTCGAGTTCGGCGCCTGCCAGGAAGGTCAGTACGATAGCGCCGGTGCCTGCCAGGAAGGTGATCCACTCCGCCTTGGCGTTCAGCGCACTTCGTCCCACTAACGCACCGATGACGAGCTGCGCCACCGTGCCGACCACGATTTCCGAGAGCGCCGTGGAGATGCGCAGCCAGTTGGCCGCGAGAACCGCAACCAGCGCCAGGGCAAGCCATAGAGCGGCGACGAACCACATTTGATCCATGCGAGGATCTCCTCAATCAGTTTGGAGGGCGGTCAATCTTGGCCGCAGCCGCCTTTTTAGGCGGCCAGAGCCGGCTGCGGGCAGAATTGCCCGCCCTCCAATGTTTTTTGGTGGTTCGGTGCGGGACGGAAATGCGGACTCCCACAGATGAACCACTGTAGGAGTCATTGGCCGTCAGGGACGGCGTTACGCGAACTCCACCGCTCTCCAACAAAGTTACAACGAAGCGCGCGAAAAATCAAGCACGGGCGTACCGGATTTTATACCACAAGATCTGTTACTATGTTCAGGCAAACCGAGGTTTCGAGATGAAACTGCATCCGATCGACGTCGCGATCATTGTGGTCTACGTGGCCACGTCCGTGCTTTTGGGCTACTGGGTCTCGCGCCGCGCCTCGCGCGATACTAAGGCTTATTTCCTGGGCGGCAACACCCTGCCATGGTATTTCCTGGGCGTGTCCAACGCCTCAGGCATGTTCGATATTGCGGGCACCATGTGGCTGGTTTACCTGCTGTTCATTTACGGTTTGAAAAGCGTCTGGATCCCCTGGCTGTGGCCGGTATTCAACCAGATATTCCTGATGGTTTATCTTTCGTCGTGGCTGCGCCGCTCGAACGTGACTACGGGCGCCGAGTGGATCCGCACACGGTTCGGCAGCGGCCGCGGCGCGCAGCTTTCGCACATGATCGTGGTGATCTATGCGCTGGTCAGCGTCATCGGCTTTCTCACCTACGGCTTCAAGGGTATCGGAAAATTCGCCGTCGATTTTCTGCCGTGGCATCTGTCCGCTAATCAATACGCGCTGATCCTGATGGGCATCACCACATTCTACGTGGTGAAGGGCGGCATGTTCAGCGTGGTGATCACCGAGGTGTTGCAATTCTGCATTCTTTCGATCGCGTCGCTGGCCATCGGCTGCATTGCCATCGCGCGCGTTTCGCCGGAAGCCCTGCGTCGCGTGATCCCTGCGGGTTGGGAACAGATTTTCTTCGGCTGGCACCTGAACCTGGATTGGTCCCACCTGATCGCCGCGGTGAACACCAAAATCGCCGAGGATGGCTACTCGATCTTCGGCTTGTTTTTCATGATGATGCTATTTAAGGGCATCCTGATCAGCATGGCAGGGCCGGCGCCCAACTACGATATGCAGCGTATCCTCTCCACCAAGAACCCGCGCGAAGCTTCCATGATGAGCGCCATGGTCAACGTGGTGTTGAACGTGCCGCGTTATTTCATGATTACCGGACTAACTATCCTGGCGCTGGTGTTCTATAGCGACAAGATCCGCGCCATGGGAAATAAAATGGATTTTGAGATGGTGCTGCCCGACGCGCTCAGCCAGTTTGTTCCCGCGGGTTTGCTGGGCCTCCTGGTGGCGGGCTTGCTGGCAGCTTTCATGTCGAACTTCGCCGCCACGGTGAACGCCGCGCCGCCTTACATCGTAAACGATCTCTACCGCAAGTACATCAACCCGCAAGCTAGCGAGCGGACGTGCGTGCGGCTGAGCTATGTCGCATCGTTTGGGGTGGTGGTGCTGGGCATATCCTTCGGCTGGTTCGTAACCTCGATCAATACCGTGATTCAGTGGATCGTCTCGGCGCTGTGGGGAGGCTACACGGCCTCGAATGTCTTGAAGTGGTATTGGTGGCGCTTCAATGGCTACGGTTACTTCTGGGGTATGGTAACCGGCATCGCCGGATCGCTGATCATTCCGTGGGCGCTGCCCAGCGTTACGCCGCTCAATTCGTTCCCGATCATCGTAGGCATTTCGCTGGTAGGTTGCATCGTCGCAACGCTGCAGACCAAGCCGGAGGACGATGCGGTGCTCATGGACTTTTACAAGCGCGTGCGGCCGTGGGGTTTCTGGGACCCCATCCGCGATAAGGTGATGCGCGAAGATCCAACGTTTAAGCCGAATCCGGATTTCGTGCGTGACATGTTCAACATCGTAGTCGGTATCGCCTGGCAAACCAGCCTGATCGCGTTTCCGATATATATCGTGATTCGCCGCTACGAGATCGCGGCGTGGGCCATCGCGGTAGTTGTGGTCACGTCAGTCGTTCTGAAGTTCACTTGGTACAATCACCTCAGGAAGATGGAATTCGACCCAGCCTATGCGCCCGTCACGTAGGACAGGCCTCCGGGCCTGTCCACCAACGCTCTTAGCGCTCCTGTGCGCCGCGCCGGCCATCGCGAGCGACCGCATCGGAGACATCGAATTCTTCGGGTACAAGGGTCTCGATGTCGCCAAGATACGTGAAGTCCTGCCCGTTCACGAGGGCGACGAACTTTCCGGCCAAACAGCATCGCTCATCCGCCAGGCTGTGGCCCGCGCCATCGGCAAAGAGCCTACCGATGTGGCTCCGATCTGTTGCGACGACAAAGGCAACCGGCTGCTCTTCATCGGCCTGCCCGGCGCATCGTACAAGAGCGTCGTCTACAACGCTCCGCCGCGGGGCAATGATCGCCTTCCGCCGGAAATCGTGGACCTATACAGCCGCCTGGATCGCGCCATTATGACCGCGGTGCGCAAAGGCGGCGACGCGGCCCGGGAGGACGATTCCGCCGGTTACGCGCTCATCAAAGACCCGGATGCCAAGTCCCTGCAACTGGCCATTCGTAAGTGGACCATCGAACACGAGCGCGAATTGCTGCGGGTACTGGAGTTTTCTTCGGCCGTGGTCGATCGCCGGGTCGCCAGCGAAGCGGTGGGCTATGCACGCCAGTCCCACGATCAGATACTTGCACTGGTCGGCGCCGCCCGCGACCCGGACGATGAGGTGCGCAACAATGCGACTAGTGCTTTGGGCGTTTTGGTCCGCTCGAATGGGGCGCTGGCGACGGAAATTCCAGCGGATACCTTCATTGCCATGCTGAATTCCGGCACATGGACCGATCGGAATAAGGGCGCCTCGCTGCTCATGGAATTGACGTCTGCAAGGACGCCGGATCTGCTCACAAAGATACGTTAAATGGCACTTGATTCGCTGATCGAGATGGCCTTGTGGCACGAGGCGGGGCACGCCTACTCTGCGCGGCTGGTGCTGGGACGAGTCGCCGGCTTACCGGAGGATCGGCTGAAGGCGATGGCGTGGAATGGACCGGTGGATGCCATCGTCGAGGCCGCCCGCGCGCATTGAGTAGCGCTAAAGCCGCGCCGCTATCCGCCCGCCGCCAGAATCTCGTCGATCCGGTGCAACTCGTCCCCGGCAAACCCGAGGTTGTTCGCCGCACCCACGCACTGCTCGATCTGTTCCACGCGGCTGGCGCCCACCAGCGCGCTCGCCATTACGCCGTGGCGCAGCACCCAGGCCAGCGCCATCTGCGCCAGCGTCTGTCCGCGCTGCCGGGCCATCGCGTCGAGCGCACGCACCTCGGCCAGGCGGGCCTCGGTGACATCCCCCGGCTGCAGAAAGGTGCCGGGCTTCGAGGCGCGCGAACCTTCCGGAATGCCCCCCACATAGCGGTCACTAAGCAACCCTTGCGCCAGCGGAGAAAATGCGATGCCGCCGATTCCCTCTGCCCCCAGTCGCTCGAAAAGGCCGTGCTCGGCCGTGCGCACGAACATCGAATACTTCATCTGGTGGATCAGACAAGGCGTGCCGAGCTGCCGCAGCACTGCCACCGCGCGCGCCGTCCGTTCGGGGTTGTAGTTGGAGATACCGGCATAGAGCGCCTTGCCCGCGCGCACGGCGCTATCCAGCGCGGACATGGTTTCCTCTACCGGCGTATCCGGATCGGGGCGGTGCGAATAGAAAATATCGACATAGTCGAGGCCCATCCGCCGCAGGCTTTGGTCCAGGCTGGCCAGCAGATATTTGCGCGATCCCCATTCGCCATAAGGTCCCGGCCACATCAGGTAGCCCGCCTTGGTCGATACGATCAGCTCATCGCGCCAGGCGCCCAGGTCGGCGCGCAAGGCCCGGCCGAAGTTTTCCTCGGCAGATCCCGGCGGAGGCCCATAGTTATTGGCCAAGTCGAAGTGCGTGATGCCCCGATCGAATGCGCCGCACAGCATGGCGCGCATGTTCTCGAACGCATCTACGCCGCCGAAGTTGTGCCAAAGGCCCAGTGAAATGGCCGGCAGGCGCAGGCCGCTTGCGCCGCAGCGGCGGTAGGGCATCTTGTCGTAACGCTGGTCGTCGGGAAGATACACGGGTGTCTCCCGAGGATAACACGTGCGCCGCCGGCGCCTACTAACGCGCGGGCGCGGCTTGCGGCTGAATGGATTGCCGAAGCTGACTTGCCTGAGACGTCGCTTGGAGGGCGCGCAAAGGAGCGACTTCCGGTACCGCAAATACATTACGGTCAGAAACCGCAAAAAACTCGCGATGCAAGGCTTCCATGGCCGCCTGCAACTGCGCTTCGCGGATCGCAAACCCGAGGCTCAGCGAGGACGAGCCCTGGGAGGTCAGCCGCACGTCCGCGATCTGCAATGCGGCACGGGCGCGCGTCAGGGTCGATGCCACGTGCGCAATACCTTCGCCGACCAGCCAAACCGCCGCTCTGTCTTCTTCCACGGTGATGTCCACACTCCCATCGACCTTACGAAGGACCTCCGAAAGCCCCGGCCAGTTCTCCATGGCGAATGAAATACCCTGCGCCCGCGCCTGAATCAGATCGACTGCAATTTGTTCCCGTGCGAACAGGTCCGCCAGCCCGTCCGTGATGCTGGACAACATTCCCTGGTTTTCCACCCGCAGATGCACCACGGCCATCCCTGTTTTCGAGGTCAGGCATTTCACGATTCCCGGCGCGGTTTGCGCCTTCGACACCACCCGCGTACCCGCCACCTCCGGGCGGCGCGAATTCCGGATCACAATGGGGATCCTTTGCCGCAGGGCCGGCGCCACCGCGGCCGTCTGCAACACGTTGGCCCCAAAGCGGGCCATCTCCCGAGCTTCCTGATAGGAGATCTCCCGCAAACGGTAGCCGCCTGCGAGTACGCGTGGATCGCAGCTCAACATTCCGTCCACATCCGTCCAGATCTGGATCTCATCCGCCGAAATTCCCGCGCCAACCAATGAGGCGGTCAAGTCGGATCCGCCGCGCCCCAGCGTGGTGGTGGCGCCACTCAGAGTCGATCCGATGAACCCGCCCATCACCACCACGCGGTCGCGCGCCAGCAGCCCGACGGTCCGGCGCAGCCGTGCATAGGTGTCCCAGTACAAGGGCTGCGCGTGCGTAAACTGGTCGCCGGTGACAATAACTTTGCGCGCGTCCACTTGCGCCGCATGAATGCCCAAGTGGCGGAATGCCTCGGCCACGATCAGGCTGGAAAGCCGCTCGCCGTAGCTCAGTATCCGATCCTGCATTTCCGGCGTGAATTGCCGGCCCTCGCTCAGTTCCACCAGCAGCTCGTGCAGTTCGCGAAACATCGGCGCGATGCTGTCGCGCAGAAAGGGTTCCGCGCGCTGGCCCAACACGCTGCGCGTTTCGTGGCAGTGCATGCGCCGCAGCATTTCGACGTGCTGCCGCGCGGAGTAAGAATCGCCGCGCGCGCCGGACTGGGCCGCGTCCAGCAACCGGTCGGTGGTCTTTCCCATGGCGGACACCACCACCACTGGTTTCTGGTCTAAATGTTCCTTTACGATGGAGGCTGCTTGCTCGACTGCGCTGGCGGAGTCTAACGAGGAGCCGCCGAATTTCATGACTATCATGAGCCCATGTTATCCGCAGGCCGATAAGGAACACATAAGACGCTGCTAAGGAAGTCATCAGGGAATGCTTCGGCAAAATTAACGGAGTTCTTATGACTTCCTTATGATGCAGGCTTGTAGCTCGCCATCTTCCGCTCATACGCCCAATCCTCCACCCGCAAATATGCCCGGATGGCGTGCGTCGCCGCACTGCGCAACGGCTCCGGCGGCCAGGGGATCACCCGCCGGTTCACGAACGGACACGCCGTGTTTTCCGTCCGCCGGTCCAGCAGCAAGTCGGTCAGCGTAATGGCGTTCTGGTGGGTGGTGGAGACGCCGTGGCCCACGCAGCCCAGGCTGTACACCGCCCGCCGGTCGCCCAGGTACCCGAGCGCCGGCGTCAGATCCAGCGTCACCGAAAACGGGCCGCCCCAGCGATGCGTGATCTTTACATCCTTCAGGGCGGGGAAGAGCAGGTGGGTGTGCTCCTCCAAATGGCGCCAGGCGGATTCGCTCGCATCCACATCCATGTTGGCGCCGGAGCTGAGCCCCACCGGCCCGCCGCCCATGGCCAGGCGATTGTCCGGCGTGATGCGGTAATAATGAATCAGGTTGCGGGCATCCTCCACGCCGTTGCGCTCCTGCCAGCGGATTTGCGCGAAGTGCCGGTCGCTGAGCGGCTCCGTGGCGATCATGTAAGTCCAGGCGGGCGCCTGCCGGTTCTTCAGTGCTGGAATCAGATGCGAGTAAGCGTTGGTGGCCAGCACCATCTTTTCGGCGGTGACTGTGCCACAGGGAGTGCGCAGCTTGAATTTCGCGCCGCGTTGGATTTCGACGACGGGCGTCCGTTCGTAAACCTGCGCGCCGCGCGCCACGGCCAGAAGCTTTTCGGCGCGCACCAGCTTGGCCGGATTGATCAGGCCCAACCGCGGTTCCCACCATGCGCCCAGGTATAACTCGGAATTCACCTTGGCGCGCGCCGCATGCCTATCCAGCCACTCGATGCCTTGAATGCCCAACTGGTTCGCCAGGTCGATATCGTGCCGGATGCGTTTGACATAGCCTGGCGTGGTGGCCATGCGCAAGAAGCCCGAACGAATGTAATCGCACGGCAGTTGGTTGTCGCGGATCAGAGCTTCCAGACCGTCGACCGCGCGCTCCATGTAAGCGTGCGCCTCGCGCACGAACGGCTTGCCCTTGAGCATGGCGGTCGGCCCGATGCCGAGACCCACCACGGTCATGGAGAAGGAGCCGTTGCGGCCGCTCGCACCGTAGCCCACGTATTCGTGCTCCAGCACGGCCACACGCATGCCCGGCTGTTCTTTCAGCAGCGTGTGCGCGGTAGCGATTCCGGTAAAGCCGCCGCCCACGATGGCCACATCAACCGTGGTGTCTCCTTGGAGCGGCGGGCTGGGTTCATAGGGACCGTACTCCGCCAGCCAGAGCGAGAGAGGCGATTGGGGAAGTGAGTGAGTCACTGTCATGGGCGGTGCTTGCTGAGTTACTATACGAGGATTCGCTGCGAAACGCAACCGGCTAGGGAGGCGCGGTCATGCCTGCAAACGATTATCGCTTCGTCACACACTGGCGCGTGGAAGCCACGCCTGAGCAGGTCTGGGACGTGCTCGACAAACCGTTTGATCTGCCACGCTGGTGGCCCTCGGTCTACCTGCAAGTGACTGAGCCGGAGCCCGGCGTCTTCCATCTACACACCAAGGGCTGGCTGCCATACACGTTACGCTGGAACTTTCGCGTAACCGAGCGCCGGTATCCGCACGGATTCAGCCTGGAAGCTTGGGGCGATTTCAACGGCGGCGGCGCATGGACGTTCGCGCCGGACGGCCGCTTCACCGATATCACTTACGATTGGCGCATTCGCGCGGATAAGCCGTTGTTGCGTTACCTGTCGTTTCTGTTCAAGCCGTTTTTCTCCGCGAACCACCGCTGGGCGATGGCGCGCGGAGAAGAGAGCTTGCGGCGGGAGTTGGCCCGCCGGGTAGAACAGGCCTCCAGGCTAGCCTCCAGGCCTGTCTGAGGTTTTCCGCGTGCGCGATGCCTGCCGGCTAAGCATGGCCGCTCGCAGTACCTTCAACGTCAAATTCGCCGTCGCTCTGCCGTGACGCGCCATCGGGTCCGGCTGTCCGCTGGCTCTGGCCGCCTAAAAAGGCGGCTGCGGCCAAGATTGACCGCCCTCCAAGGCGATGCCCCGCAAATTGAACCATCACCCGCTAGCCAGGAGTGCTTGATGTCGAGTGTGAGGGCCAGGGTCCATTCACATCGGTTCCGTTTTTCTAAATTAGTGCTGAATCAAGGGGAATCTGGGACCGGGTTCGGTGGCGTACCTGGCATCCAACGAAGAGCATGGGTGGCACAATGCCGGCGCCACCCGCGCGCATTATTTCGTGTTGGCCATTGGACGGGATTGATCCCCGCAAGCGCTTGACCCGCGCGTGCTAATATGGCGCATCATGTGTGTGCCCAGTTCGCACGGCAAGTTCCCTCGCGTCCACAATGCGATGTGGCCCGGCTTGGTGGGCAAAGGCCCGGATTCCGAGCCGCCTATCGGCCTGGACACCATGCTGCACCTTACCGCGGCCGCGGAGGTCAACGGCGCGCGATTCGATGGCGTGGATCTGTTCCTGTTCGAACCGCACGTTTCAATCGATGCCAGTGACGACGACGTGGCGCGCCTGGGGGACGAAGTGCGCGCGCTGGGGCTGGTGGTGGGATCGGTAGTGGCGCCAGTGTGGCCGGCTACGGGCGGCGGCTCGGCCATGGGCGACGCGGAGGGGCGGCGGAGCTTCGTGGCGCAGGTCCGCAAGGGCTGCCGGATCGCGCGCAAACTGCGCGAACTGGGCGCGCGGCCGTACGGAATCGTGCGCATCGATTCGGCGGCCAGTCCGGCGGAGTGGGCCAAAGATCCGGAAGGCAACACGCGGCTGATCGCGCAGACGTTCCGCGAGGCGTGCGAAGTAGCCGCGGGCTACGGCGAGCGCTTGGCGGCCGAAGGCGAGATCTGCTGGGGCGGCATGCATAGCTGGCGGCGCATGGTGCAGCTTCTGGAACTGGTGGACCGTCCGCGGACGCTGGGGTTCCAGGCGGACATGGCGCATACGCTGCTTTTCACCCTGGGATACAACGCGCCGGAGGACCGCATCCTGCCGGAAGATTTCAAGTGGGAGCAGACCGGCCGCTTCCAGGCGGCGCTACGGGAACTGACGGCGGCACTGCGGCCGTGGACCATCGACTTTCACGTGGCCCAGAACGATGCGACCGTGCATGGAACGGGATCGCACGATAAGACCGGCCACCACTGCCTGCCGGACGATCCTAATGGCAAGCTGGACATCGTGCGCGATGCGGGCCATTGGCTGCGCGACGACGGCGGGCAGTTGACAAAGTCGCTGCCCCACATCTGTTGGGATGGATGCATGTTCCCCAATGCAGTGATGATGGAACAGAGCACTTGGAACGGTATCCTAGCGGCTATGCTGGCGGTGCGCGATGCGCACGGCTGGCTTGGATAATGCAGGAGTGATCCATGACTAAGAAGCCACTGCGGGTCGGCCTGGTGGGCTACGGCTTTATGGGCCGGACGCACTCGAACGCATTCGCGAAGGTGAATCAGTTCTTCGACGTGCCGTATTGTCCGGTGTTGCAGGCGGTGTGCGCGCGCGACGCCGGGAAGGTCGCTTTGTTCGCGGCGCAATGGGGCTATGGCTCTACCGAAACCGATTGGCGGACGCTGGTGGAGCGGCCCGATATCGACCTGATCGATATCGCCAGCCCGAACGATACGCACGCGGAGATCGCCATCGCCGCGGCCGAAGCCGGGAAGATGGTGTTGTGCGAGAAGCCCTTGGGGCGCAACGCGGCGGAATCCGGGCGCATGGCCGCGGCGGTGGAGAAAGCCGGCGTGCCGAACATGGTCTGGTACAACTACCGGCGCGTGCCCGCCGTGACACTGGCCAAGGGATTGATCGATGAAGGACGCCTGGGCAAGATCTTTCACTACCGGGCCAAGTTTCTGCAAGACTGGACCATCTCAGCCGAACTGCCGCAGGGTGGAGCGGGCCTGTGGCGCCTGGATGTGAACGTGGCAGGCAGCGGCGTGACCGGCGACTTGCTGGCGCACTGCATCGACACGGCCATGTGGCTGAACGGTGGAATCGACCAAGTGACCGCCATGACCGAGACCTTCGTGAAGGAGCGCCCGCACGCGCTGACGGGGCGCGTGGAGCAAGTCGGCATCGACGACGCCAGCGCGTTTTTGGCGCGCTTTCAAAACGGATCGCTGGCCACGTTCGAGGCCACGCGATACGCGCGGGGACACAAGGCGCTCTATACGCTGGAGATCAACGGCGAGCAGGCTTCGATTTTCTGGGATCTGCACGACCTGCATCGCCTCGAATACTTCGATCATGGCGACGAAGCGCGGCTGCGCGGCTGGCGCTCGATTCACGTCACCGATGGCGACCATCCGTATATGAAAAACTGGTGGGTGCCGGGATTGCAGATCGGCTACGAGCATACGTTCATCCACCAGGTGGCCGATTTCTTGACCGACCTCGGCGAGGGCAAGATATCGAGGCCCACATTCCGTGACGGACTGGCTACCGACTATGTGACGGACGCGGTTTTGCGTTCAGCGCATACTGGGCGGTGGGAAACGGTGGGCGCAGCCTAACCGATCTACACACAACCTGGCACTTTCATCCGCTCTTGGGCGAAGCGGATCGTCGCTGTAGTTCGTTCACACGCTGACCAACAATATCTGTACGTTCAAAATCTGTCACTTAGCCCGAGATGCGATTTGGCCGCGAGACATCCGATGCTAGTCTCAAATCGGGAATAGGGTTTGCGGATGACAGAACGGCAGAAGCGCAGAGCGCGGGTGGTCAAGAAAGCAATTGAGGGCATCGAGGCGAAGCTGGGAACGCAGGCTATAAAGCCGACGTTGGCGGACCTGGTGCGATTGTTGCAGATCGAGAAGGAGCTGGACACAGACGAACCGCGCGAAGTCAGGGTGCGATGGATAGAATCGGACGAAGAGACAGCTTCTCCTACCACGACATAATGTATTTACCGCTTCCATCGCAAAAGGCCTTTCATGCCTGTAAGTCGCGATTCAAGGGTTTTTCCGGGCCCATTGCTTCCGGCAAAAGCCAGGCGCTTTGTTTCGAGGCGATCAGGCTTTCCTATAAGAATCAAGGAAGGCTGGGCCTGATCGGCGCGCCAACGTATCCGATGTTGCGCGATGCCACGCAGACGACCTTGTTTGCGCTTTTGGATAGTCAAGCTATTCCGTACGAATACAACAAGGCCGAGAACATGCTTACGATGAAACACACCGGATCGCGAATCATATTCCGGCCGGTGGACGACTTTGAACGGCTGCGCGGGACGAACCTGGCGTGGTTCGGACTCGACGAGCTGACTTACTCGCCGGAGGGCGCGTGGTTACGGCTGGAGGGCCGGCTGCGCGACCCACTAGCCGACGTACTTCGCGGCTTCGCGGTGTGGACGCCGAAAGGCTACGACTGGGTGTACCAGAAATTCATTGCGGACCCGGTCGCGGGATACAGCGCCATCATGGCGCAGCCGCACGAGAACCGGTACCTGCTGGATAAGGTGCCAGACTTTTATGAACGCCTGAAGAACAGCTACGACGAGACCTTCTATCAACAGGAAGTGTTGGGGCAGTATCTGAGCTTAGAGGGCGGACTTGTATATAGCGCCTTCAACCGTGGCGAGCATGTGAAAAGCCTGCGGGCCAACCCGAATCTCCCGTTGTTATGGGCTTTGGATTTCAATGTGGACCCCATGTCGTCGATCGTGGCGCAGATCGAGGGCCGGACAGTTCTCGTGTTGGACGAAATCGCCTTGCGGCATGCCAGCACACATGAAGCCTGCGAGGCGTTCGAGAAAAGCTTTCCGCACCACGGGAGCGGCCTGGTTATATACGGCGACGCATCGGGAAACAGCCAGCACAGCACGGGCGTTTCCGACTATCAGATCGTGCGGGAGTACTTCCGGACGAACTACGGCGCGCGAGTGACTTACAAGGTTCCCAAAGCGAACCCGAGTGTGCGCGAACGGATCATGCTGACTAATGCGAAGCTGCGCACAGCGAGCGGAGAAAAGCGGCTGCTGGTCGACGCCAAATGCAAAGAGTTGATCAAGGACTTCGAGCAGGTGTCGTACAAGGCGGACAGCAACGCAATAGACAAGGAAAAGGACCGCCGCCGGACCCATCTTTCGGACGCCCTGGGCTACCTGCTGTGGCAGGAATGCAGACCGCAGCCGGCGATCGGCGAACACCAGGAGCGGCTGATTTGAGGACCACATGGTGAACATCGATCGAGAGCATCCCGAGTATGCCGCGAAGAAGACGATGTGGAAGAAGTACAGGGATCTCTACGCCGGCGGCGAACAGATGCGGGAAAACGCCTTCGAGTATCTGATCAGGCGGCATAAGGAGCCCAACGACATTTATGCCGAGCGGCTGACCCGGGTATTCTACGAGAACTACATTGGCTCCATTATCGATTGGTACGCAGCGACGCTGATGCGGCGCGAAGCGGCGTTGGTATTCGATGGCAGCGACGATGCGGCGAAGGGCTTCTACAACCTATTCGCCGAGGATTGCGACTTAAAGGGCACCTCGATAGCGGAATTCTTCCGCCAGCGGATCGTGCAAACGCTGGTGCAGGGGCGGAGTTACATCGTGGTGGATTTCCCGCGGTCGCCTGTTTCAGTCAGTAACCGGGCGGAAGAGGACGCCGTGGGGCGCTCGCGGGCATATCTGGTGGATTACTCGCCGGATGAACTGATCAACTGGAGCTACGACGATCATGGCGGGCTGGACTGGGCCGTGATCCGAACGTCTTCGCTGCGCAAGTCCAAGGTCACCGAGAGCGAATGGGCTCGCGAAACCCGCTGGATTTACTACGACCGGCATAATTACCAGGTCTACCAGCAAGTGAAGAACAAAGAAGTGCTGTTGGTGGATGAAGGATTGCACGGACTGGCCGCGCAGAATCGGGTACCGATCTTTCCGTTGCGGGTGACCGAGGGGCTCTGGCTGATGAACAAGGCGGCCCTGCTGCAACTAGAGCATTTCAACAAGTCGAACGCGCTTTCCTGGGCGCTGACGATGGGCCTGTTTGCCTCTCCGGTAATTTACTCGGACCGCGAATGGAATCAAATCGTGGGCGACTCCTATTTTATCCAACTGGCTCCGGGAGACCGATTCGGCTGGACGGAGCCGGAAGGCAAGGTTTACCAAATCGCCGCCGATAATCTGGTGCAGCTCAAGGACGAGATTTACCGGGTGTGCTATCTGATCGCGCACGCGGGAGGATCGGATTCGTCCAGCCAGCACCAATCGGGGGCCAGCAAGCAGAGGGACTTCAGCATCACGCAGGAGGTGCTGCGGGCATACGGCGACGCGGTAAAGGAGACCATGAAGCAGGTCTTGCGAGCTATCGCGGCGGCGCGCCAGGACAACATTTCGATCGATGTTTCGGGCCTCGACGAGTTCGATATCGCCGATTTCAGCAATGAATTGGACGACGCGCGAAAGCTGCTTACTTTGGGGATTGAATCCGAGACGCTGAAGAAACAGGTGTTCAAGAAACTGGCGTTCAAGTTCTTGTCGGACGTGCGGCAGGAGATCAAGACCCAGATTGCACAGGAGATCGAGGCGCAGAGCTGAGGCCGCGTGGGTAGGGGGGCTTATGGAAGACACAGACGTACAAACGATCGTGAAGCAGGCAATTCAGGAGTTCCTGCAGGAACAGCAGGCCAAGAGCGAACCGGCCTACAAGACGGAACTGGTAGAGGAGCGCAAGCGCCGCGAGCAATTGGAGCGGCGGCTGAACGAGGTGGAGGAAGAAAACAAGCGCAGCCGGCAGGCGGCGGAACAGGCGGAGCGAGGCGCGGCCATCCGGGCGGAACTGCAACGCCTGGGGGTGGCCAAGGTGGACCTGGCGTACCGTGCGGTACACGATGGCGTATTCAGGACAGAAGACGGCCGCCTGTTGGCGCACGGCGACGAAGGCGAGGTGCCGCTCAAGGAATACTTGAGCAACTTCGTGAGCGAGAATCCGGAGTTTTTGCCGGCGCGGATATCGGGAGGCTCGGGGATTACGGCCGCGCACAAGGCGCCTCGAGAAAGCACGGACAGCGTGGACATAGAGAATATCCGGCCGGGAATGAGTTCCGAACAGATGGAACGGGTGCGGAAGGAAATCCTGCGCGTGGCTTCGCAGAACCTGCGCGGCATATAGGTACGACAGGCAGGAATGCCTGAATTTCAAAGACAGGCAAAGGCCTGCTCAACTTAGGAGAATGAATGGCGATAATTACATCAGCTAATGTGGCCAGCGCGATTGTGAAGCTGGTGGCGGCAGACGCGCTGCCCGCCTTGGTCGGGAACCTAGTGATGGGTAACCTGGTCAACCGCGATTACGAGCCCGTTTTGGCGCAGGCAGGGGATACGGTGAACATCCCGATTCCCCCGGTGCTGGTAGCCAACAACATAGCCGAAGGCGGAACGGTGCAAACGCAGAACCCCAATCTGGGGAATGCGCAGATTGTATTGAACACACACGCCGAAGCGACTTTTCAGATTCCGGATGTGACCAAAGTCCTGGCAGTTCCCGACTTACTACAGGTTTACATGCAGCCGGCGGTAGTAGCGATAGCCGAAAGCATCGAGACCAGCCTGTTGAGCCTGTTTGCCGGGTTTACGGCGAACACACCGGTGGGGACGCCGGGAACGCCGCTGGTGGAAGCGGTGATCGATCAGGCGGAGAGCGCGTTATTCACGGCGAAGGTGCCGCCCGCCGAGCCGAAGTATCTGGTGGTGGACGCCGCGACATATTCCGCATTGCGGCAGATCGAGCGGTTCAGCGAGTTCCAGACCGCCGGCGAAGCGGGACTGCGGGCGTTGATCGACGGAGCGGTGGGCAAGATCAAGGACTTCTTCGTGATGCGGTCGCAGTTCATCGCGTACACGGGCAGTTCGCCGATGACGACGCACAACATCGCCTTTACGAAGCCGTCGATCGGCCTGGTCATCCGCAGACTGCCCCAGCCGCTGTACGGCACCGGCGCGGTGGCGCACTACGCGGAGATGGGGAACTTCGGGATGCGCGTGGTGATGAGCTACCAGCCGAATACACTGGCCCAGCAGTTCACGGTGGACGTACTGTACGGCTGCGCTGTGATCCGCAACAACTTTGGCGTTCAGGTGAACGCATAGAGGATACACGCGGCGCAGATCGGGCAGACAGAGGCGCAAAAGAGGGCCGGGTACGCCCGGCCCCAAAAGAGACAACCATGGACCTACAAGTTTATTACAAGAAAATCAGGGCGATGGAGGAGAGTTTCAAAGATCCTTCGGTAGTGCTGGTGAGCCTGGAGACTCCGGACGGCGGACGGGAGGGAGTCCGCACCGAAGTTCCACGGCGAACGGCGGCTAGGATGATCGTGGATGGAAGCGCGCGGCTGGCGACAGCCGATGAGGCGCAAGATTTCCAGGAGCAGAAGGCGGAGGGGAAGCGGCAAGCGGATCAGCAGGCGGCAGCGTCGCGGATGCAATTCACCGTCATTACCCCTCACGAGTTGCGCAAGCTGAAGGGCGGCGCGCAGGCGGGCAAAGAGTAGGCGGCCGGGACAATGGCGTTATTCACCGACGGGATATCGACAATTCAGGATCTGACGAGCCAGGACTCGTCCGTGCTGGCCACTGCGCAGACGGAGAACATCGATCTGAGCACGAAACTGACGCTGGCACAGCAAGAGCTGGGGATCGAACTGACGACCCTGCTACAGCGCAGCAACACCTACGATTGGCAGTTCTGGCTGCAACCGGATCCTGAGGTGAACAATATCGTGGTGACGCCGCCGCTGCAGCTCTGGCACGTGTTCCAAACCCTGATGCTGGTCTATCAGGACGCCTACTTCGATCAACTGAACGACCGCTATAAAGGCAAGCGGGACCAATTCCAGCAACTGGCGAAGTGGGCCATGGATAAGCTGATTCAGACCGGGGTCGGCGTGGTGTCGAACCCGATTCCGCAGGCAGCCCCACCGCAACTGACTTCCATGCCCGGCGGTCAACCGGAAATGACGTATTGTGCTGGTGTGTCATGGTTGAACGCCGAGAACGAGGAAGGGCAGGCCAGTAATCCGAGCCTTCTGGACGTGGCGGCGGGGAACGTCCTAGTGGCGCAGCCGGTCAATCGGCCGGCCAACGCAACGGCTTGGAATGTTTATGTGGGGCTATCGCCGACGGTCATGGCGCTCCAGAATGCGGCACCGCTGCCGTTGGATCAAGTTTGGGTCCAGGCGGGGCCGGTATCGACGCTGGGAAAAGAGCCGGGCAGCGGACAGGCGCCGGATTATCTGCGCGCGCTACCGCGGGTCCTCCAGAGGGGTTAAAGAATGGCATGGGTAGGGAGCACGGTTACCGCGCAGGTGGTCACACTGCTTAACGCACCGCAGGGACTGAACGCCAACATATCCACCCTTGCTCAGGCGGAGAACGCAACTCTTCCGCCGCTGGGACAAGCTCAAATCCTGGCTCAGAACGTGTCTGTCGAGTTGGCGGAGCGCAGCATGGACGTGCAATACCCGGCAGTCAACGTGTACTGCGAAAAGATCGTGAACCAGCTCAAGGAGAAGTTCCGGAACTTCTCCGGAAAAGCCGTGATGTCGATCGAGGTTCGGGTTTCACAAGACCGGCTGGCAGGGATCGAGAGTCAACTGCAATCGTATGTCGACGCGGCGACTCAAGTGTTGGACCAGAATCGCGGCGACTGGGGTGAAGGTATGTACTACGCCGGATGCTATGAAGCTTCGCTAGGCCCCGTGAAGCACGGTGGCCAAAACTTCATCCAGATAGGCAGGATCTCTTTCGATGTGGGAGTGAGCGACTAAGGCTATGGCTTCGTACATTTCATCCAATGCCAACCGTTTCTACACGGGATTGGAGAGCAGTTACGGACAGACGCCCGCGATTACGGCGCAGAACCGGTTTCCGGCGGTGAAGCTGACGGCCACAAACCAGTTGGAAAAGGCCGACCGGCGGGACAAGACGGGAAGCCGGACGTTCGTAGGAATACCCGCGGGCCTGCGGCGCACTACCAGTTTCGACCTGACAACCTATATGACAAGTTGGGGCGGGCAAAGTACCGGTCCAGCGTACGGGCCCCTTTTTCAGGCCAGTATGGGTGCAGCTCCGGCTACATACGCGGGAGGAACGGCCGCAGCCGGTTCGAACGGGACATCGCTGGTCTTTGCAGCGCCGCACGGGCTGGTGGTAGGTCAGGGCATATCCTGCAACGGCGAGATCCGGTTTGTCACCACAATCGTGAGCCCGGTGGCGGTGCAGGTGAACGCTCCATTCTCCGGCGCCCCGTCTCCGGGAACCGAAATCGCGCCGACCATTTCGTATTTTCCGGCGACGGAATTGCCAAGCGTCAGCATTTTCGACTATTGGGATCCCAGCACTGCGCTGCAACGGATTCTCTGCGGGGCCGCAGTAGACCAGATGACCGTAAAAGTGAATGGCGATTTTCACCAGTTTGAGTTCAAGGGGATGGCGCAAGACCTGCTCGACAACTCCAGTTTCGCGGCAGGCATGGGGCAGATGAACGGCTTTCCGGCGGAGCCGGCCCTGGGCGCCTTCGCCTATTCCATCGTGCCCGGTAACATGGGCGAGGCCTGGCTGGGAGTCGCGCCCGCACAGTTCTACACCATCACGAGCGGGACGTTCCAATTAGACAACGGTTTGGATTTGAGGTCCAAGGAATTTGGCAGTAATCTGCCGCTAGCTATTGCGCCGGGGCCGCGGACCGTGACAGCGGCCTTTAGCCTATATGAAATGGACGATTCGGCGACGCAAGGGCTTTACCAAGCGGCGCGCCAGCAATCGCCGGTAAGCGTCATGTTTCAACTTGGGCAACAAAGCGGCCAGGTCGTGGGTGTTTACATGATGAGCGTGGTGCCGGTAGTGCCGGAGTTCGACGACAGCGATAACCGGCTGCAATGGAAGTTCCAGGGATCGAAGGCGCAGGGGACGGCGAACAACGAGATCGTGGTGGCGTTTGGGTAGCCTGAATGGTGGCTGGAATGGAATATGCGAGTTTTGAAACCATCGACTCCAATGTAGCGCCCGGGGTGAGTTTTAGCGTCGCCAAGATGTCGTTTGGACGCCGAGTGGAGCTGACGCGCCGCATTCGGGAGTTGGCGGCGCGGAAAGAGTTTGTAGATGCGGGCGACACTCCCAATGAAAAGATGGAAGCCGCTCTGCTGGCGTCGGAAATCGATCGGATCTATCTGCTTTGGGGCTTGAAGGAAGTCACTGGCTTGGAACTGGACGGCCTGCCGGCGACTCCCGAGTCATTGGCAGCCAGCGGACCTGAAGATCTGTTCCGCGAGGCTCTGGACGCCGTTAAGCAACAGTGCGGCCTCGCGGAAGCCGAAAGAAAAAACTGATTGTCGCCCTCCACTTTCAATTCTCCAACCAGGCCGGCTGGGAGTGCGCGACGTGCCGTAAGGCCGGCCTGGAGACGAAGCGCCGGTGCGGGTGGATCCCACGGGCGCTAGAGACGCCCGAGCGTGTGGTGTGGGCGCGGAACCATGCGGCGACGACGGTTTGTCCGAAATCGTATGTCACGGCGCAAAGTATGGCATGGCTCGAGGAGTATCTAGTGCGGCGAAAGTTAGGGCAAAGGGGAATCGATGGGTTGGGGGCGCGCGAGGTGGAAGCTTTTCTGATTTTGGAGCACGAGCTTGCAGAGGTGAACGCCGGAACTAACACGGGAAACCGGAACAGCGGTCTTGCGCCAAGGGGGAGAAATGCCTAGTACGTCACAACAAACGCTGCTCACCGCTTTCAATCAGGCGGCGGGCGGTCCTGCCGGCGGCCAATCGGCGACATCCCAGCAAGGCCTGATCGACGCTCTCGGACAAGCCGCCCAAGTCATCGATAGCCAGACGCAGGCAACCTCCGCTAACACCGATGCGCTGGCACAAAACAGTCAAGCGAAGAGTTCCAGCACAGGCGGGAGCGTATCGGATGTGCTCAATACGGCGAGCCAGTTCATGGGAGGCGGCCTGAGTCTCATGCCGCTGGTATCGCTGTTTTCCAGCCTGTTTGGCGGGGGACAGTCTCAACCTGCGCCATTAGTGCCCTTCTCGCTCCCACCTTCTTTGAACCTCGAGTCCACCACCAACAATCAAGACGTCGTCTGGGGTGAGAATGGCCTGCCGCGCTCGGCCGGAAGCAGCGGCTCGAACGCGGGTCAGCAGATCACCGTCCAGGTACAAGCCATGGACAGCCAGTCGTTTCTAGACCACAGCGACGATATCGCCCAAGCGGTCCGACAGGCGATGTTGAATATGAACTCCATCAATGATGTGGTGACGAGTCTCTGACGGTTATGTTTCCGATTCTAAAAACCGGAGCCGTAATGCAATATCCGGCGACAAAGACGCTGCAATTCAATACGGACGCGATCCGTTTTCTGGATGGCACCGAGCAACGTTTTCGGGACAATCCTTCGGTACTGCATCGCTGGACGATCCAACTCGCCTTGTTGGACGCATCCGAGCTTGCCGCGTTTGACCAGTTTTTCGAATCGAACCAGGGCAGGTTCGGCAGCTTTTCCTTCACCGATCCATGGGACGGCACGGTCTATCAGAACTGCAGCCTGGCCGCTGACACATTTGGCTTTCAGCTTAGCGGTGAGATGCAAGGCAAGACCAGCCTGATCGTCTGCGAAAACCTAACCTAAAATGCTCTACTTCCCGCAACTCTCATCAGGCGCAGCCGGCCAGTTTCCGATCACAAGGCAACGCTCGGCGCGAACAGTAGTGAATCAAAGCTGCCAAGGCTATCAGGTCAAGCTAGCCGATCCCGGCGCGGCGATTACCAGCTGGCACTTATCCTTCGAGGAAATGGACGACGGGGAACTGGCCGCCTTGGAAGCGCTGTTTCAGGCTGTAGCCGGACGCCTGACACCGTTCACGTTCCTGGATCCCGCCGATAACCTGCTGGCGTGGAGCGAGCAACAAACTCAGCCCGTTTGGCAGGCGGACCCGCTGCTGACAGTGACCGGCAACGTGGCCGACCCGACGGGAGGCACGGCCGCGTATCAGGTTAGCAATCCGACAGCCGCGACGTTGACGCTACAGCAATTGATCAACGCGCCTGCATCTTTGGATTACTGCCTCAGCCTTTATGCGCGCAGCGCGCAGAGCACGCGGGTCTGGCTGGTGCGCGGCACGGCAACCGAGGCACAGGCGATCAGCCCTCAATGGACCCGCCTGACCTCCGCCGGCCAGCTACAAGACGCCGCCGATTCCATCAGCTTCGGTATCGGACTGGATCCGGGCGCAACCCTGGATGTCTTCGGAATTCAGGCGGAGGCACAGACCGCCGCTTCGATGTACAAACAAACAACCGCGGTAGGCGGCGTATACCCGAACGCACGGTTTCGCGATGACACACTCACGTTTACCACAGTAGGCCCTAGCCGGCACTCCTGCGAACTGGATATTGTCAATGTTGAGTATCTATGACCTGAAAGAGCTGGCGGTCACGGACACGCCGCTGCTGCTGTTTCAGTGCGTGTTACAGAACGGACAGACCGAGTACTGGAGCACGCACCAGGTGAGTTATGGCGGGAATACGTATGCCCCGCGGGTAATGAAGCACAACGTGTTCGATGTGCAGGCGTCTTCGGACCAGGGAGTGGACGCTATCCCGCGCGTGTCGCTGTCGATGGCCAACGCCGATTCCTACTTTTCGGAGCTGGAACGATCGGTAGGTTGGAAGGGCGCCACCCTGACGGTGATTTTCTTGTTTTATAACCTGCTAGAAAACACTGCGACATCGAACGCAGCCGTGTTATTTCAGGGCATCGTCAACCCGCCCGACCAGAGCACCGAATCGCTGTTCCAACTTTCTGCGGTCAACTGGATGAACATGCAGAGAGTGTTGTTGCCGCCTGTCCGCATCCAACGGCGGTGCCATTGGCTGTTTCCGTCTACCGCGCAGCAGAGGCAGGAAGCGGTGAATGGAGGCAGGGCCGGGCAATACTCATTGTTTTACCCTTGCGGGTATTCGCCCGATCAAGCTGGCGGCGCGGGAGCAATGGTGGGCGGCGTCCCCTACAGCTCGTGCGGGTACACGCGCCTTGACTGCGAAGCCCGCGGGATGTTTTCCGGGCCGAACCGGTTCGGCGGACTCGAGTTTGTACCTTCATCGATTCAAGTACGGAGTTACGGTAGCGGATGGCAGTACGCGGCCGTGGACGACAATATCGCAATCTATAACGACTTTGTGCCGATGTTATACGGCACCGCCTGGTATTACCCTCCCATCGTATTTTCGCGCAACGACGGAAACCTGACGCACATGGAAGTACTGCTGGGAATGGGCCCGATTCAGGACGTGCAAATGGTCCTGGTAAACCAGATCGCGATCCCCGTCGGGCAATCCGGTACGAACATGACATCGACGGGTTGGTACAACGTAATCAGTCTGGGCGGACGGAACGGCACTTTCAATCCCGACTTCAAGGACGCGGCGGGCAACCCGGCCGGCGACCCGTACGGCAGCATGGCATATCTGTCGGTGGTCGTGCCAAACCAGATCAACAACGGCCAGTCGCTGCCGACCGTGCAAGTGCTGGCGGACGGCTTGCAAGTACCGGTCTACGGGACGGATGGCACTTACCAGAGCACACAGTTCACCGCCAATCCCGTGTGGGTCCTGCTGGATATTTTGCGGCGCAGCGGGTGGGGGACGGAGAATATCGATCTCACGACGTTTGCCGCAGCGGCGGCGTATTGCGATCAACCGATTCAGACCCAAGATCTGAACGGCAACAATATCGCGATACCGCGCTTTCAGTGCAATTTGTGTTTGCAAAGCCGGCGCAACGCGGCAGATACAATTCGCGGAATCCGTAACACTGCCAGGCTGTTATTCACGTATAGCGTGGGCGGCCTGCTGCAGTTGCAAGTGGAAAACTCGATTGCGCTGCAGCAACCGACGCAGCAGGCGTGGACCAACAGCACGGAGCCGCTAAATGGCGGCTGGCCGGCGTATGAATTCAGCGACGGATCGACCGGCACCGCGAACATCCTGCGAAAGGCAAACGGCGGACCGAGCGTGCAGGTATCGTCGCGAAGCATCGCGGACACACCCAACCAGGTAACGGTAGAATTTCAAGACGCATTCAATGGATATCAGCAAGACAGCCTGCTAACTGTAGATGTGGAGGATGTTCAGCTTACGGGACAGGTGATCACCACAACGCTCATGGCGCTGGGGCTTCCGAACTACGATCAGGCGGCGCGCATCTCTCAGTTCACGCTGGACAAGGCAGTAGGCGGCAATACTTACGTTACATTTGAAACAAGTGTAAAGGCGCTGGGCCTGCGGCCCGGCGATATCATCACGGTCACCTACCTTAAGGAAGGTTTCGAACGCCAGCCCTTCCGTATAACCAAGATCGCGCCAGGGGCGAATTACAGGATCACCACGATCACGGCGCAGATTCAGCAGGACGAATGGTACGAGGACACGAACGGCCAGATACCGGGAGGCACCGGCGCGAACCGCCAGCCGGATTCCGGCATCAACGTGCCGCGCCCGCTCCTGGGCAACATCATCGATTCCAATGGCGATCCGGAGTACCAGATTACGGAGAGTTCCGATAACTCGACCGATGGCGGCGTCAACGAAGAACTTAGGGTAGGGTTTGTGGTGCCATCGACCATTGCGACCGGCGGGCCCGGTATACCGCTGGTAAGCCTGGCTGCCACGATCAGCGCAGGCGGGACTTTGGCGGGCAATCAGATACTGTACTACGCGGTGAGCGCGCTGGATTCGGCAGGAAATGAAAGCGCTCTCTCGTTCGTCGTACTTGCCAGCATACCGGCGGAATCGAATACGAATAGCGTGACGCTGACGGGCCTAAGCTTTGACTCTAGCACGGTAAGTTTCAATGTGTACCGGGGGCCGAATCCACAACAGTTAGGCCGCATCGCCGCCAGTCAGGCGCTGAGCGCCACTTTTACCGATACGGGATTGCCGGCCCAAGTTTGGGCGCCGCCGGACCCGAATTTCGACCACGCAAACTTTTATTGGCGGACCGAGATGCAACCACCGTACGCGGCGACCATCGCGACCGCCAACACGGTTGGCAACGGCACCGCTGAAATGGGTGGGGTGGACTACAATGGCATGGTCGTCCGGATACTCGGTGGGACCGGCGCGGACCAGGAGTACACGATTGCGTCGAACACAACGACCACTCTGACGCTGACACAGGCGTGGGCCGTGCAACCGGATGCAACCAGTCTTTTCGTAGTGGCGGAGGCGGCCTGGCATTTCGCGGCCACAGCCCAGACCAGCCCCGTTTCATTCGAGATTCCCAACGAAACGGGCGTGACGTTGCACATACAGGGCCGAAGCGCGAACGTGAATAACCTGGAAGGTCTACCGTTACTTTCGACGCTGACGAGGTGGACTATTGGCGGCGGAGGGCTGGGCGATATGGCAGCGCCGCCCCAGCCGGTGTTTGGGTTGGGAGCATCGCCGCTTGAAAGCGGCACAGTGGAACTGAGCGGCGTTTCCTTCCCGACGCTCACAAACACTACCAGCGTAACGGCGGGCACGCTGACCATCCACTACTGGGACGAACCGGCAGGCGCTACTCCGTACTCGCTCAGCGCGGCGATGGCGGCAACCGATACCCTGCTGAATCTGACGCCGGCCGGCACCGCGGCGGCAGCGGCGTTCGTACAAGTCGAAGCGGAGGTGATGCAAGTAGTAACAGTCGCAAACGGCGGTCTTCAATATCAGGTGACTCGCGGCATGCATGGTACAACGGCGGCGGCGCATGCCGCACAAGTAGCGATGTATCAATTGTTGAACACAGTGGCGGTAGCTCCTTTCCCGCTGGATTTCTTTGGCAGCGCACTTAGCGGCAACTGGAGCTATCCAATGCCGCTGCCCAACGCCAAGATAGCCAGCGCGGAGCTGTTTGTTACGAATTCGAGGGGCAACAGCCCGACGGCCGCGATTAACCTGACGGAGTCGGTGGATTACGGCTTGCGGACGCTTTCCGGCGGCCAGTACTCGTTCCAGGTGCAGGGATTCCTGGCGGTGGACAGCGACCCAGCGCCAAACGTGATCGTGGAAGCGGCGCATGCGGTTCAAGATGTGTATGCAGTCGTGAAGCAGGCGCCGGTTGGAGGGCCAATTACCATCACCATAAGCCAGAATGGATCCCCCTACTGCACCCTCACAATTCCCGCGGGTAGCACGGTTTCGCCCAGTGTGGACGGCTTCGGAATGCCTTTATTGGCACAAGCGCAACTCAGCATTGCAATCACCGCAGTGGGACAAACCAGCCCCGGTTCGGACCTGACGGTGATTCTGCGATTGTGAGCGGGCCGAACGTATGACCACGCTACAGAAACTCACTCCCAATCAAGATCTGCAGTGCTACTTCTATCAGCCCTCGTCCGTGGCGGCACTGAGCGCTACGAGCGCCAGCGGCTTCACCGTTTCGGGGTGCTGGCGCACTCAGTCCGACTGGGTAGTGGTCGAGTGGAATCGTGACAATGTCTTCGAACACCCGGCATTCCGCAATTTGCCGGACAGCGACTTGAGCGGCTTGCAGCTTTCGTACCAGGAAATCCGGACTAACTGCATTGCCATCGATTCGTTGCTTTATCCGACAGTGGACTGGCCCTATCTTCGGGTGTGGGCCGACCCCGGAACTGGCGAGCAGATATACAAGATTCCACTGTTTGGGCACGCGACGCCAGTGGCGCCGAGTTATGCACCGGCCTCAGCGACTTTCACACTGCAAGGCGCGGCGACCGGCGGCGACTACATCGAGCTGGCGTGGGATGAGGAGCACTACACCTATCAACTCTATGGCACGGATACACTGGCATCGGCTGCGGCGGCGCTGGCCAATAGCATCAACACCTTCTCACAAACGATGCAGGCGTCGGCGAACGGCGCGGCCATCACGCTGACGCTCACAGACGGCTCCGCAGGCGCGAACGGCAACCGGATTGGCGTTTATGGGAATACGTACAGGTCACAGCCCCCTGCGCCTACGGAGGTTTGGCAGCCGGTATGGCAACTTCTTAGCGCCGGCGTCTCGCCAAGCCGATGGCAGATCAACCTGAACTTCAGTTCAATCAGCGGGCTGGATCAGACCGGCGCCACGGTGCCTGTGCCGATGAATGCGGTGCGCAAGATGCGTTGGACGTGGGCTGCGGACCTGCAGCCTGGCAATTTCGTGCGGAGTGAGTTCGCAGTGACCGTTTCCGGCTGGACCGTCAGCGGCGCAAACCTCAATTATCAGGTGGCTGGCCCGGGAAGCTGGCGAGTGGAAGACGACGACGCCTCAATCGGCTACGCGGGGCAGTGGACTCAGGTTGTTGGCAATTACTCGGGTGGATCGATCAGTTATGCAACCGCGCCCGGCGCGAGCATCAGTTACTCGTATCAATCGCAACAAGACCACGTCCTGAATTTGGGGACGCGTAGGTTCCCCACCGCCGCGCAGTTGTCAGTTCAAATAGATCAAAGTCCGGTACAGGTGCTAACCGTGGCGCTGGCGGGTGAAGATGTCCTGGTGCGCTGGAGCTTGGGAACCCTGTCCGGAGGAACCCAGCACAACGTCACCATCACGTATACGGGAGACGCGGGGTCTACTTTCTATTTCGATTTCCTGGAAATTGCGGTTCCAACCACCGATCTGCCAATCTTCCCGCCGGACTCGCAGACAACCTTGGCTACCGATTGGGACACGCTAAACTCGCAGGCTTTGGCGCCGGAGCGGACCGCATGGCAGATCCAGTCGTTGGGATTCGCAGGTAGAGCGAATCACTATGCGGGTGCGCTATGGTTCTACGAGTTGGTTTGCGCCGGGCAACAGTATGCCACTGGGACCATTGTCCTGTCGGGCACGTCGACATTTGGAGACACGACGCAAGTATCATTGGGACCGACCGTCTTTACCCACCTCAACCTGATCGGCGACACACCCACAAGCCTGGCTCAGGCGTTCGCGCTACTTGTCGACGAAGGGGCCACCGGCGTGTGGGCCGAGGCCAACGGCGGGGTGCTGACGATCACCGCACGTGTGATGGGCAGCGCCGGCAATGGACTTGCGCTCTCCGTGGATGTCGGCGGCAGTGCGACGTTACAGGCGCAGACCAGCGGAGCGCTAGCAGGCGGCGTAGACGGCAATTGGCTTACCGATCTGACCGCCACGCCGCGGATCAACCGCGCGGCACGCGACTGGAGCCGGAGCTTTTGCACGGCGCTCAACGGCTATGGCATCGCGGTGACAGTTTCGTTCAGCACGGAACTGGGAAACGGAGATCCATCGGCGGCGGCGGGCATTGCCCAATGCTATCCCGGCGGAAGTGCATGCCAGGTAAACACGCCGGCCTTACAGACGAATTTCTCGCCAACGAGTTTGGCTTACTGGCAGCAAGTCTATCTTGACATGGCCAACGTAATGGCCGCAGCTGGTGTGCCACCGTATCTGCAATTTGGCGAGATCCAGTGGTGGTACTTCTGCCCGCCGACGGACCCGGCCAACGGCAACTGGACGCCGGTCGCCAACGGCGGCATGCCGTTCTATGACGCCTACACTACCGCGACGTTTCAATCGCAATACGGACGGCCCATGCATGTGTTCACGGACCCGAGCAACGACCCCACGCCCTACCCGCAAGAATTTGCTTTCCTGCCTGGACTGATCGGTCAGTTTACGGCCGCCATCATAGCCTTCGTGCGGCAGACATACCCGAATGCGCAGTTCGAAGTGCTCTATCCGCCGGACACAAACGATGCTCCGCTTACCACAGTGGTCAACCTTCCGTCACAATGGTCTCCGGCGAACCTCAACTGCTTCAAGACTGAGAATTTCACTTACACGGGCGACTTCGATCTGAACGCGGCAGTTACTTCGATCGAGCTACCGATGCGACTGGGTTTTGCGCCGGCAAATAGCGCACACCTCGTCGGCATCGGTAATTACACCACGCCGTGGGCGAAAGAGGCCCGCATTGCAGAGGGCCTGAAAATGGGGTCGGTGGTGCTATTCGCGTTGGACCAGTGCTGCCTGATCGGCTACGGGCTGCCGCTTCCGCCCTGGCCCGGACTCGGCTTGTTCATGGGCTCCTGAGCACGCCGGGCGCAAGTTCAAATGCTGCCCTTCAGCCCCAAGTCGTCGGCGCGTTCCTGCATGGCTTTCACGCAGAAGGCGATGTGTTCGTCGAGCTCCACTCCCAATTCGCGCGCGCCATTGAGGATGTCCTCGCGATTCACCGATCGCGCGAACGCTTTGTCCTTCATCTTCTTGCGCACCGACGGCGCATCCACTTCGAAAATACTGCGGTGCGGTTTCACGTAAGAAACCGCGGTGATGAAGCCAGCCAGTTCGTCGCAAGCGAAGAGCGCTTTTTCCAACGGAGACTCGCGCGGCACCCCGGTAAAATCGGCATGCGAGAGAATGGCGCGGCGAATTTCATCGCTCACGCCGCGCACCGCCAAAATCGGCTCTCCCTTCACGGGATGGTCCGGAAGCACGGGGTGAATCTCCCAATCGAAATCGTGCAACAAAGCGGTAACGGACCATTTCTCTTCGTCCTGGCCGAGTTTGCGGGCATAGGCGCCGACACACGCTTCCACTGCCAGCGCGTGCTTACGCAAGTTCTCTGATTTCGTGAATTCGTGGAGGATCTCCAAGGCTTGTTGCCGTGTCATTCCAACTATGATAATCGCTCAGCAGACGCGGCCCACTGCCGTGGTAAGATGTCGTATACGACGCGTCGTATGCGACATATATACATCGACTGGATCTGGAGCGCGGTCGGAATCGTGTGGCTGGCCGCCGCGTGGGCCTCCAAGCGAGCCGTGCGCCGCGAGGCCGCCGCTTCCCGCCTGCTCCACATGGCCATCATGGCCGCGGTCTTTGCGCTGCTGTTTCCCGAGTTGCCCTTCGTCGGCAAGCTGCCGGTGGGGCCGCTGGTCTGGCGATTCGCGCCGGATTCGCCCGTTATCGCCTGGACAGGCGTGGTCCTTACGGTCGCCGGCTGCGCGTTTGCCATCTGGGCGCGTCTGCTGCTGGGCGCCAACTGGAGCTCCAGCGTGACCGTCAAGCACGACCACCAGCTCATCCGCAAAGGACCGTACGCCATCGTCCGGCATCCCATCTACTCCGGATTTTTGCTGGGAATGCTGGGCACCGCGCTCGAGCTGGGTGAATGGCGCGGCATCGCCGGGCTGGTTTTGGCCTTCGTCGGCTGGGGCATGAAGTCCCGCCGGGAGGAAGACTTCATGGCCGCACAGTTTGGCCCCGCTTATACCGATTACCAGCACGAAGCGAAGGCCCTGATCCCGTTCATTCTGTGATCCTGGAAACGCCATGGGCATACAATCGGCACTCACGCGCATGGCGCAAGAAATCGAGGGCCATCTGAGCGCGGTGCGGCAGATTCTGCGGCAGCCGGTCGAGGCCGAATTCGCGCGCGGGCAACTGACCGCACCGCAGCGCAGCGTGATGCAAGCGCTGTTTCACTCCGGTGGCTTGAGCCTGAAGGATCTCAGCCGCGCCGTGGGACTGGCGCACAGCACGGTCTCCGGCATCGTGGACCGCCTGGAGAAGCGCGGCCTTGTGGAACGCCGTCCCAGCCTTACGGACGGCCGCGCCAGTGTCATCGGAGTTTCCGAGACGGTCCGGGATTTCATGCGCGATAAATACCCGGCTATCGTGGCGCATCCCGTCGCGACCGCGCTGCGCCGCGCCAAACCGGCGGAACGCGCGGCGATTTTGGAAGGCCTGCGCACCCTGCGCCGCGTTGTGGAAGCCACGGCCCAGCGCTGAAATTGTTATACTCTGGCTTCGGCTCTATCCTATGGCGAATCCGAAATATGCCGTCTCCGACAAGCCCGTTCCGGTCTCTGAACTGGTGGCCACGCTCAGCGACGGGACCAAGGTGAAGCGCCGCGTCCCACGCATGCGGGCTTGCAATGAGAAGGACGCAAAAGGGAAGCTGTGCGCGGGCCACCTGAAGCGCTGGTATTTCTTCGGCGATGAAGTGAAACAGAAATTCGGAGCGGACGCCGAGGTGTATCGCTGCGAACATTGCAAGACGCTCTATCTGCCGAATGCCGAAGAAGAACCCCGCACCGGGACATTATCGTTTTAGCGGGCGGCGCGGGCGGGTTGGCCGGCCGATTCTGGTGACGGGGGCGGGAGGCTACATCGGATCGGCTTTGGCGAAGTCGATTGCCGCGGCCGGTCCCGCCAGCCTGGTACTGCTGGATTCCTCCGAACAAAACCTGTTCGAAATCCATCGTCACTTGGATGAAGCCCACGCGCGCGTCCCTCACGAAGCCATCCTCGGAAGTGTGGCCGATGCCAGTCTGCTGAACGGTATTTTCAGGCGCTTTAGCCCGAGCATCGTGTATCACGCCGCGGCGCTCAAGCACGTGCCCTTGCTGGAACTTAACCCCATGGCCGCCGTGCGCAACAATGCGGTGGGCACGTACACGCTGGCGGAGGCGGCGCGCCACCATGGCGTGTCGAAGCTGGTTTTGGTCTCAACCGACAAAGCGGTGAACCCGCACAGCATCATGGGGGCATCCAAGCGTCTGGCGGAATTGACCGTGGCAGCGCTCAGCGGCCCTGCATGCCGGATGAATGCGGTACGGCTGGGGAATGTCCTCGGATCGAGCGGCAGCGTGGTCCCCATTTTCCTGGAGCAGATTTCGAGGGGCGGTCCGGTTACCGTCACGCACCCGGAGGTGAGCCGGTATTTCATGTGTCTGCACGACGCCGTCGAGGCGATACTGGCCGCGGGCGCGGCGGACTGCTCCGGAAAAATTCTATTGCCGGATCTGGGTGAACCGCAGCGGATCACGGATCTGGCGCGCGTGCTGGCGCCTCACGTTTCGACCCAGATTATCGGCCTGCGTCCCGGCGAAAAGATCGCGGAAGACCTGGTCTATCGGACGGAGATCCGCGAGAGATCCGGCAGGGGGCCATTGGATGTGATCCGGACGCCAAGTCCGGCGCCGGCTGAACTGCACGGTTTCATGGCGCAGCTCGGTTGCCTGCTTGCCGCCGGCGATCTGCCGGGAGTCATCGGCGCGATATGCGCGATGGTTCCGGAATACCAGCCAAGCTCCGCGATCAGGAGCGCGTGCGCATGACTCGCAAGCTCGCCGTGGTCACCTCCTCGCGCGCGGATTACAGCCACCTATATTGGCCGCTGCGCGAGCTCGCCCGGCACCCGGCTGTGGATCTGAAGATCATTGCACTGGGGCCGCATCTTTCGCCGGAATTCGGCTGCACCGCCACGGAAATCGAGAAGGACGGATTCCACATCGACGCGCGGATCGAATGCCTGCTGAGCTCGGACAGCGATGTGGGCATGGCCAAGACGATTGGTGTGGCCGCGCTGGGCTTGGCCGATTGCCTCGGACAGATGCGCCCCGACCTGCTGCTGCTGGTGGCGGACCGCTACGAGATGCTGGCGCCCGCGGCGGTGGCCATGGCGCTGCGCATTCCGCTGGCGCATATCGAAGGCGGAGAGATCAGCGAAGGCGCGATCGACGATGCGGTTCGCAATGCGCTCACCAAGCTGAGCCATATTCACTTTACTTCCACGGAACTGGCGCGGGCGCGCGTGGTGGCCATGGGCGAGGAAGAGTGGCGCGTCCACCGCACCGGCGCGCCGTCGCTCGATCACTTGCGCCGCAGTCCGCTCCTCAGCCGCGCAGAGGTTGAGGCGCGGCTGGATGTGCGGCTCACCCCGCCGGCGGCTCTGATCGCATACCATCCCACGACCATCGCGCGCGATCTTACACGGGAGGCCGACGCCCTCTTCGCGGCGCTGGAATCGGTTCCGGCGCAGCTTCTATTCTGTTATCCGAACGCCGACGCGGGCAGCCGGGCGCTGATCGCACGCACGGAATCGGTCATCGGGCGGATGGGCAAGGGCCGGGTGTTTATCAATCTGGACCCCGTTCTTTATTGGAGCTTGTTGCGATCGGTGGATCTGCTGGTAGGCAACTCTTCGAGCGGGATCATGGAGGCGGCATCTTTCGCGCTGCCGGCGGTGGATGTGGGAATACGGCAGCGCGGGCGGGAGCGCGGCCGCAACGTGTTGGATGCGGAGGCGACCGCCGCTTCGATTTTGGATCGCATCGGCACGGCGATGGACGCGGACTTTCGGCGCTCGCTGCAGGGCATGGAGAACCCTTACGGCGACGGGCACGCGGCGGAGAGGATTGCCGCGGTGCTCACGAAGGTGCTCACGTCCGGGCCGCTGGGCGAAGAACTCCTGATCAAGCGGGCCAAATGAGGATTCCGCTATCTGCTCCAGACATTACCGAAGACGATATCGAGGCCGTAGTGGAAGTGCTGCGTACGCCGCGGCTCAGTCTAGGCCCGAAGTTGGAGGTATTCGAAACGGCCGCCGCCAAGTATGCCGGCGTGCCATATGGGATCGCGCTGTCTTCGGGCACGGCTGGATTGCACCTTGGCCTACAGGCCCTGGGTATCGGTGAAGGCGACGAGGTGATTGTGCCGTCCTTCACTTTCATCGCCGTCGCGCATGCCGTTCTTTATGTCAGGGCCGCACCGGTGTTCGCGGACATCGATCCGCACACGCTCAACCTGACTGCGGAAAGCGTCGCCAGGGCCATCACACCCAGGACACGCGCCATTATCGTGGTGCACACTTTCGGGTGTCCAGCGGACCTGGATCCGATCCTGCGCATCGCAGCCACGCATGGCGTGAAAGTGATTGAGGATGCGTGCGAGGCGCTGGGCGCGGAGTACCGCAGCAGAAAAGCCGGCGGGATCGGCGACCTGGGAGTGTTTGCGTTTTATCCGAACAAGCCCATCACCACGGGGGAAGGCGGCATGGCCGTCACGCGTGATGGCCAGGTTGCGGACGCGATGCGCGCGCTGCGCAATCAGGGCAGGCGGCCGGCGGATGGCTGGCTGGATCATGCACTGCTGGGTTACAACTACCGGCTGTCGGAAATCAATTGCGCGTTGGGCATCTCGCAGATGCAGCGGCTCGACAGCATTCTGGCGCAGCGTAAGGATCGGGCGGCGTGTTACCGGGAACACTTGCGGGCGATCCCCGGCCTGACTCTCCCGGTTTTCGAAATCGCCGATGGTCGGGTGTGCTGGTTTGTTTTCGTGGTGCGGCTGGCGGCGCGATTCACGGCCGAGGACCGCGACGGGATCATCGACTATATGACTTCGCGGGGCATCGGTTGCGGGCGCTATTTTGCGCCTGTACACCGGCAGCCGCTGTATGCGTCCTATGCCGATCGCGGTCACGATCTGACAGTGACCGACCAGGTGGCTGGACGAACACTGGCGCTGCCTTTTTTCAATCGGCTGACGGACGAGGAAATCGCGGAGGTTTGCGGGACGTTGCGGGAGGCGATGGACGCAGCACGTACAGCAGATTGCCATCCCTACTCCGCCGCTTGATCTCGCCCGAAGCATAGTCGATGACAAACCGCTTTTCGATGCGGAGACCGGCGGCACGAGACAGGGCGGCAAACTCGGCGTGAGTGAAGACATGACCAGTGGTGGCGCAGCGATGGCCTTCTAAATCCCATGCGACCCGGACGTCGCCGTGGCTGCCCGCTGGCGACACACGGTCGCGGACGAAACGCATGACCGTAGGTAGCGTTCCGTAATGGCGGGCGTTATAACGGTGATTCACGTCGATGAAGACCCTGCCCTGGGGAGACACCAGGCGCGCGAACTGGCGTAGCGCTTCCACGCGGGCGGATGAGGGGAAGATGTGCCCAAGCACGTTCCAGAGACAGGTAATGATGTCGAAGGCGCCTGCGCGACTGTGGAGATCCTCGGCGCGCATCGCCCAAAGGGTGGCCTGTGGTGGGCAGCAACTGCACATGACTTCGCTTGGTTCCAGAAGGACGAGATCGTGCAGGCCCGCGGCCGCCGCGATGCGCACCGCGCGTGCGCCATCGCCTGCGCCGACATCCAGCATGGACTTGCCGCCGGGCGGGATTTCGGCGACGACCAGCCGATCGACAGCATCGAGATACGCCCTGCGCTGCTCCGCCAGACGGGCGTATACGGGCGCGATTTGGTCGTAGGCGGCGACGGGGTCGATTAAACCGGCGGGCCGCCGCCGTGGTCCTTTCATTCGAACTACGCGTATCACCCTTCAGTCACCCTGGCTTAAAATGGCTTAATCGGCGTTCGTGTGGCGCGGTTTGTCGAAACCGGCCGCACCCTTCCGGGCGTCTATGGACTTGGTTTCGCCGTGACTGTCAAACCTCAACAGGCGCGTATCAACGGCCAGATCATCATCGACCAGCTTGTGCGAAACATGGAGCTGGGGCAATTCGAGATGGGTTACAGCGTGCTCGCGCCATGCATCTTCAGCGTCTACCTGCATCCCGACGATTTCGAGCGCCTGGCCAACATCCAGGACCTGATCAGGGAAGACGCTGGCCGCGCCCTGGCGGCCCAACTGACTCTGTGGAACGGCAAGCAGCCCCTCTTCAAACGCGGCAAGAAACAGAAGCTTTACCGCATCGCGCGGCACGACTGGTGGATCGAGTTTTTCGCCGACAGCGAGGGCGTAGTGCCGCCGGGCGACGTGGAGATCCATTCCGAGCTGAACGACGTTCCGCAGCCAGGATACAGGGGCATCAAGACTACCCTGATCGATCGCGAGACTTCCGTGACGGAGGCGCGGGTGGCGCGCGACCGCACGCTCACGCGCCGCGGCGCGGACCAGATTTTCGCGGAGATCCGCTACGAGGACGATTCCGGGGCGCAAAGCTATTTCGTAACGCAGAACGAGATCACCATCGGCCGGGGCGGCCAGGATCTTTCCGTGGATCTGCCGTTGTACACCAACGATGAGGTGTCGCGCGAGCATCTGCGGCTGCGGCGGGATCCGGCGACGGGCGCCTTCACCGTGTCGGATCACAGCCGGAACGGCACCTGGCTGAATGGCCGCAAGCTGGCGCGGGGAGCCGAGGAGCCGCTGCCGGACCGCGCGCGCATACAGGTGGCGGACGTGATTACGCTCACTTTCGAAATGAAGAGGTAGCGACTCGATATGGCGGTGGCGGTCCAATGGCTCTCGGGAGTGGCCACAGATGCAGGGCGTGTACGTGCGTCGAATGAAGACCGCTACTGGATCGACGACGATAGCGGAGTTTTTCTGGTAGTGGACGGAGTGGGGGGCCACGCGGCCGGCGAGACTGCCGCGGAGACAGCGGTGGAGGTGATCCGCGAAGAACTGCAGACCGCCGGTGGTGAGTGCGTGGAGGATCGCGTGCGGCGGGCGATTGCCGAGGCGAACAACCGGATTTACGCGATCGCGCGGGATTCCGACGAGCTGCGCGGTATGGCTTGCGTGCTCACCCTTGCGATGGTGGACGGGGGCGAGATGCTGATTGGGCATGTGGGCGACTCGCGGCTCTATCTGATTTGGAATGGCGCGATTCGCAAACTGACGCCGGATCACTCGCCGGTGGGAGAAGGCGAAGATGCCGGCGAATTGACGGAGGAGCAGGCCCGATTGCATCCGCGGCGCAACGAGGTCTTCCGCGACGTGGGCACGCGGCCGCACGAGGCGGGCGACGACGGTTTTATCGAGATCCGTCGTTGCCATTTCAAGCCTGAGGCGGCGTTCCTGCTATGCAGCGACGGCCTCAGCGACGCGCTGCCATCGGGCGCCATCAGAGACATCGTGGAACGTTACCACGGCGATGCCACGGAGGTGGCGCGCGAACTGGTGGAAGCGGCCAACGAGGCCGGTGGCAAGGACAACATTACAGCGTTGTTCGTGGCTGGCAGCGAGTTCCGGCCCATGCGGCAGGCCCGCGCGCGGCATGCTACCACGCGCCTGCGCACCGCGCCGGCAACAAGCGCTCCCAGGCGATTCTTTACCGGCCGGATCGCGTTCCTGTTTTATGGGGTACTGCTGGGCGTCCTGCTGGCGGCCGCGCTACGCGCGTTGAGAGGTTGATCATGCAACCCGCCACGCGTTTCGGACCCTACGAGATCATCCGCCGCCTGGGCAAAAGCATGAACGATGTGTACCTGGCGCGGGACACGCGCGAGAACCGGCAGGCCGCGCTCAAGCTGATCAGGTCGCGTCCGGATGCCGTTTCGCGGTTGGTGCTGGAAGCGGAACGCCGCGGCGCGGCGATTCAACAGCGGCTGCGCACCCTCGACCCGCGGGTGATCGAGATCTACGATTTCGGCGACCTGGACGGATACTTCTATGTCGCCATGCAATACGTGGAAGGACGCAGCCTGGCCGATGTCCTGAAGCACGACGGGCGCATGAGCGCTTATCGCGCGGCGCGGATTGCGCTGGAGATCTGCGGACAGCTCGAGAAGTTCCATGCGTTCCGCCCAGGCGATGGCGTGGCCTCATCCGTGGTGCATGGCGACATCAAGCCGTCGAACATTCATCTGGGTCTGAACGAAACCATCCGGCTGCTGGATTTTGGAATCGCCAAAGCGCTGCGGCCGGATCGCGATTTCACGTTCCACAGTTTCGGGAGCCCCAGCTATTGCTCGCCAGAGCGGTTGGGGCGGTCGCAGGTGGATCAGCAAGCCGATTTGTGGGCGGTGGGCGTGACGCTGTACGAGATGGTGTCTGGTTCCCCGCCCTACCAAGCCGAAGACACACGCAAGCTGGAGAGGCTGATCCAATCGGGGCGGCCGCCGCGGGCGCTGCCTGCGAGCTGCCCGGCCACGTTGAAGGCGGTAATCTGGAAGGCGCTGACGCCCGATGCGGAGCGGCGGTACCAGTCGGCGGCGGCGTTTGGCGACGATTTGAAGGCGTTTCTGGAAGGCGCGGAGACCGTGGCTGGGACGGAGAAACGCAGCGCCTGGAAACCGAATCCGACGGTCGAATCGGGGAAGGGCGCCAAGCCGAAACGAGCGCGGAGGCTGCCCCGGTTCGGACGAAGCCCGCTGCGGATGGCCGGGCGCACCGCGGGCGCCATCGCCTGCGTGCTGGCCGGCATGCTGCTGTTTATCGGAACCAGTTATTGCTCGCGCTACTGGCGGGCCAGCCGGGAAGCGGACCCGGAATCCCGGTGGTCATTATATATGGATATGCGGGCGCAGTTCGGATTTCTCGGCAGATATTCACCGGCTGAGCTCCTGCGGCCGACGCTACGCACAGCGTACGAAAAGGCTGCTGCGCAAGGGCTGGATAGCGCCGATTGGGCGAAGGCGGAACTTTGCCTCACGCGGGCGATGGAGCTTGGAGCGGGCGGCCCCGATATCGGCGGAAAGCTGGCATTGGCACGCGGGTACTGCGCGTTCGCGCGGGGTCAGCCCGATGGCGCACGGGCCCACTTTCAGGAAGCCGCGCGCGATTTGCCGCAGTCGGCCGATCCGCACGTGGGGCTGGCGCGGGTGGATCTGATGGCATCGCTTCCCGGCGACGCGCTCGCGGAATGGTCCGCTGCCGAGCGGCTCGGGTACCGGCTCGGCGTGCGAGAGTTGGAACAGAGGACGCAGGCCTATCG
>Ga0187867_10000369_pt1 | contig 40403 bp, 33 predicted proteins | sample June2016WEW_13_1_FD_132976 | JGI IMG/M metagenome (GOLD analysis project Ga0187867, IMG submission 132976) | Peatland microbial communities from SPRUCE experiment site at the Marcell Experimental Forest, Minnesota, USA - June2016WEW_13_10 | ecosystem: Environmental > Terrestrial > Soil >... | reverse complement strand
GCCGCGATCTGGCTGAAGCCTAAACCGGCCGACGACTAACTCTGGACTTGGTACAGAAATACTGGTCCCTTCACTTCCGCGCTACACTAACAATCTCGCTGGTACAAAATACCGGGCAGGCCAGGAGCACAATGGTTCCATGATCCAACTCAAAACTAGAATGCTTCGAGCCTCTCGGTACCTTGTTCCCTTGGCCCCCAATGGTATGCAAGGTATGGGCGAAGTATGGCGGAGGTATGGAGCCAGCCCATAAACCCTTTCTCATCAAATATGGAGGTATGGCATACCGGGGGTAGGGGGCGGGGGTGACTGAATGGTAAAGTTATTCCTTCAAACTAGGATAGCCCGCGGGAAAAGAGGCTGCCGCTCACTTCCCCGCGCACGCCGGGTCCGTGTCCACTGTTCACTTTTCACTGTTCCTGTAAAGCTCCATGTAGGCATCGACGATCGTTCGCAGCATGAAAGAATGGTGGAACCCTCCGAACTAGGCATTTGAGAGACTCAGGAGAAGGGTCGATTGACGTCATGAGAATTGTCCAGCTCGTCAACAATCTCGATATGGGAGGGTTGGAGAGGCTCGCAATTGACTTTGCGCGGTGTCAACTTGCTGACGGCCACCAGGCGTCGATATATTGCCTGACCCACCCCGGCAAGCTTGCCCCGGAAGCGGAAGCAAATGGAATATGCGTGCGATCGTTCGGAAAGGGGGCCGGACCGCAACTGGGCACGATCCGGAAGCTCGCGAAGCAATTGCGAGAGGACCGTCCGGACGTGCTGCATACTCATAACCACCTCGTCCATCACTACGGCGTTTTGGCCGCGCGCCTCGCCGGTGTTCCTGTAATCGTGAACACGCGCCATCGCGCGGAGCATCGCCTTATTCACGGTCCGGGTGGATTACAAATTTCCGACGAGCCTGCGGACAAGAAGTCCGACTGGATCTTTCGCGCAACGATGCCATGGACAGACGCTGTCGTGATGATCTCCGAGGCGACGCGCCAATTCTTGGTCCGAAACTGCGGCGTTCCAGAAGCTAAGACTCGAGTCATCCTGAACGGTGCGCCCCTTGAGAGATTTCTCTCCATGCCTGCCCATCCCGGATCCGCGGCTCCAAAAGTGCGCTTCGGAATTGCGGCGCGACTGACCGAGGCGAAGGATCATTTCACGCTGCTCCGCGCGTTCGCCATAGTCGTCACCGAAATTCCAGGAGCTGAGCTGCACATCGCCGGGGACGGAGAATTGCGGAGCCAAATTGACGCACTCGCGCGGGAATTGAACCTTACAGATCGCGTGACCTTTCACGGCGCAGTGTCGGATACGCCAGGATTCTTCAGCGAGCTGGACGTGTTTGTCCTCAGCTCACTAACTGAAGGCCTGCCGGTCGCGCTTCTTGAGGCGATGGCTGCAGGTCTCCCGATAGTATCTACCCGCGCAGGCGGGGTCGAAGAGGCGGCCATTGATGGTCAAAATGCATATCTTGTCGCTCCCGGAGATTCAAACGGCTTGGCGCGAGCGATGATTCGGATGGCCAGGTCATCCGATATGGTCCGGATGGGCGCCCTGGGCCGGGAGATGGCGCAGGAGCGTTTTAGCATCCAGCGAACCTGGCAGGAGTATTACAAGCTCTTTGTCTCTCTGTCTCCGAAAACCTGACCGGTCCAAGTCAGCGCACTAAGTTTAGAACTCGCAGTGAGAGGTACATCAGCAACAACAACGAGACTGCCAATACACCCGAGTACGGGAGCACCTGTGAAAACCGCACTCGAGAAGCAATCATCTTCCTCTCCAATGCCACTTCGAAAACGATTTCGGCGACGCCGCCTAGCAGGAAGAACGTCAAGACATAAGCGCGCGACAGAAACCACGCCGCAACGAGGAAACCTGTGAGTGACAAAACCACCAACTGCCCTAGCCGGTTGATCGCCGCTTTGTCGAGCGTCTGGACGTTCCACGCCGGCTGCGGGAACGGCGACTCCTCCGGCGCGACGACCTCTCCTTCCGTTACCTTTGCCGGAGAAGCGGCCGTCAGAGCATCTCTCACAGTTGGCAACAGAAAGAGGGACCAGAAATACAACCCGAACAAGCCAAGCTCTGCCGCGCAAACCACCACCGAGTTGTGCGCAGTTTGATGAGTGTCGGTGTAGTCCCCCATGTTTCCGAAGCCCACTCCGAACAAGGGATGGGCCTTGAAGATTTCCAGCCCTTGACCCCACAGCGACGTGCGGTCCGCGCCCGATTCGGCCGAGATATCTCGCCCGCCGGTGAAGTGCAACGCCATGGCTCCAGCGAAGAGCGCGACTGCCAATACCAGCGCGGGAACGGTCCCGATGCGCCGCCGCGCCGCCACGACCGCCATGGCCATCAGGGCCAGCAGTGCTCCGCGCGAGTGCGTAAGGTAAACGCCGGTCAGCAGCACGCACGCCGGCAAGACGACAAGCACGATGTTGAAGACCAGCTTCTTCGCGCGCCAGAAGAAGAACAGCAGCGGAGTCACGCAGACCAGCAGTTGTCCAAAGTCGTTCGGATCGTTGATCAGTCCCAGCCCTCTGATCCGGTAAATCATCTGTCCCTGGTTGCTCGCCATTGCCAGAAGGTACGGATGTTCCATGTTCCACACATCCGGATCCTCTCTCTCCGATTGCCCTGCCTGAACCTCCGCCCCCTGAGGTGCGAGGTGGCGCAGGTCGATGCATCCGCGCGCAATCACAAACAGGCAGACAAACAGCAGCATCGCGACCAGGGCCTGCAGCTTTCTCTTCGAGTTGCAATGCAGGCACACCAGGAAGAATGCAAAAGCATTCGGAATGAAGTCGAGAAACGCCTTAACCGCGCCACCGGCCCAATGTTGCCCGAAAAGCACCGACAAGATCGTCGCAATCGCCAACCCAATTAACGCGAGAGACTGCGGCGTCTTGAAGATAAACGACCCAGGTAACTTGGGAAGAGATACAAGCAGGATCAGCGCCGCGAGAATCACTTCAATTCTGTATTCCGCGAGCGGCCCGAACAAGGTGACCGGCGTCAGGTAGTTCGTAACGAGATAGAGAATGGTTAGAGCAAAGCCCATAGAGGACGGCCGGATCGAATCTGTCAAAACAATGCTAAATAACGGACGCCGTCGCGCCCACACAGAAGGTTACGCCGGGACCTTCACGGACCCCTGGCGGTAATGGGAGCTACCTGCCAGGAACCGTTTCTCAACCAGGTGCCACATCAGGACCGACGCCAGACCAACGAGACAGAGCACCATGAGTACAAAGACAGCCGGATGCAGTTTTGTTGCAAGGCCGAAGGATATCATGGTCTGGATGATGGGAAAATGCACGATATAGACGCCGTAAGAAAAGTCGCCATACTTCGCAAAGTTTCCGAAATAGAGCCAAAAGCCGAAGACGAAAACCAAACCCGAGATCCATAGGACGTCGATCAAGCCTCTCGTGAAGAAATGATCGAGAAGAAACAAAGATGCCGTGATGATGGCGATAGCCAGAAAATGGAACTTTAGTCTGTCGAAATAGAGCAAAAGCAATATTCCGGCGCAGAAATACATCAGCTGAGCAGGGAACTGCACCTCGAGCATGTCATAGATACTCCGCGAACCGTCGAGCGAAAAAGCACTCGGTGATCGGTGCAGAGAAGCCAGGTATGCGAAGCCGTACTTCCACGCGTAGGAGAAGAGAAAGATTGCACCCATCACCTTCTTGGTTCCCAGCCGACTGCAAATCCAATGGAGGATTGGCACGAACAAATAGAACGCAACTTCAATCTTGAGCGTCCACAGAGCGCCATTCACACCGGAGATGCTGTTGGAAGTGAACACTCCCGGCAGCGACGGCGCGAGGAAGTTGAGGAACGCTAGATTCGCGCCCAGATACTTCCAGAAGCCGGCTCCGAAATACTGCGATACAGGTAGGGAACTCAGCGGGCATAGCGCGAGTGCAGCCAGAACGACAACTGTAACGTAGGCTGGATAGATCCGCCGGACTCGCTTTTCAGAATATGAGCGAACTGAAGACGACCGGACATAACTGCGATAAATGAGGAGTCCGCTGATGACAAAGAAGGCGTCGACTGCGAATCGAGCAGAAAAATACCTGTCAAAAGCGAGGGCGGGGACGTTTGTCAGGCTAAGGTGATAGAGAACAACAATGGAAGCAAGAATCAAGCGAAGGCAATCTAAATTATTTCTGCTGAAATCAGCGCTGCTTCTCACCGGGGCGCCTCTCTGCATTCTCGGGCATGGATGCCAATCGTTGTTGCCCGCTTAATGCATCGTACATTCCCTCGGCCGACCGATGAGTTTCCCCATCGTATCAGCCCCGGACAGGCTTGTAATCGGCCCTTTGCGAAAATCCTGAGGGCCGCCGGGAGCGACCCTTGTGGTTGGCTCGTGGGGATCTTGCGATTCTCTTCAGCGGCGAAATACCTCGGTCTCCCATTCCTCTGCCTGCTTGCATCTGCATTCCCGAATTCCTTCGCTTCAAGCCCGTGAAGAGAACCGTGCTGGGACATGGATGCGCAAGAACTTGCGCATTGCCCAATCGTCGTGAACGTAAGCCATTGAATCTACAAGACAATTCTTTGGCTCCGAATGTGCAGAGGAAGGAGTGAGCGCGACTGGTGCGTCGAGGCAGGGTTGCATTGGCCTTTCCAATAGGAATGCAACTTTCAGGCCTCAGAGTCGATCCTGCAAATCCTTGGAAATATGCAAGGAATCCAGGCGCGAAGGCCGGTGGCATCGATGTAGTTCGAACTTAAGCGCGTTGTTACGGATTGGAACCGCATTTTTATCCATATCCAGCCCTCTGCAGGGGGCAAACGCAGCATAGAAGCCCGCGAGGGCGACTCCAGGAGGAGCAAATGAAGAAATGTTATCTAGCTTTAGTCGCAATAGCCGCGGCCCTTTCGATCACGCCGGCAGCAAAGGCAGACACGTTTTACTTCGATTATTACGCTGCCGGTGTCAGCTCCAGCGGAATGCTTGTAGGAACGGAGATCGACAGCACAGGAAGTTACCTAATCACTAGCGGATCGATCACCACAACGAGCGGCTATGGCACATACAGTGGCGTCATTGATTCCAACCCGAGCGATTTGAGCGCCGAGGAGGCCGACAATGTGCTTTATTTCAACCCCCTGAACTCATCAAATGGGTACGCCGACTACCTCGACGGGCAGGGGTTGCTTTTCGCTATGAGTTCTTATCCTAGTTCTCCTGCCTTCAACGAAATCTGGGCAGGGGATAACGGCGGCAATGGCCCAGGTTATTCCAACTGGTTTTGGGACGACTCTGACATTATCGGCGGAGGCACAATGACAGTTTCGCTGACTCCCGAACCAACCTCGCTGCTGCTGCTTGGCACCGGCCTGCTCGGCTTGGCGTTCTTAACCTTCCGCAAAGCGAAGGCATCCGGCATGGTCTCGCATTCATAACTAAACGCCCGTGGGGGCCTCTCCAGGAGGTCGTATGACGAAGTTCTCAATTGCCCTAGCCACGATTGCGGCATCGCTGGCCATGGCCCCGGCGGCCATGGCCACAACCATCAACTTCAGCTGCCCAGGAAGCCTGAACGGGGGTCCCGCATGCACCACTAGCCCTACTACCCAGTCCATGACCAGCTGGAGCCAGAGCGGATTTACGGTTACCCCCACAGCCGGCTCATGGGATTACAACTTCTACCAAGGCAACCCGCCACCCGGTATTTCCTCAGGAACCGGCGCAGCACAAACCATCGCAGTTGCTAACGGCGGTGATTTCAGTTTTCAGAGCGTGGATCTAGGCACGCACGTGGGCGATGGCAGCATGACCTATTCGATCGTCGGCGACAATGGCGCCACGCAGGAATTTGATATAACAGGCACTTTGAACGGATCGAGCTGCACCCCTACCGCCGGCGTTTGTTCTGTAGACGGCTTGAACGGTAATGGTGACGTTGTTTACTACTTCACAATAAGCGACGCTGCGGACTCCCTCATTGGCATCACGGCTCTCGATATCACCCTTACGCCGACCAGCGGGCAATATGGCTATGTCGACAATATCGTCTTGACTCCGGAGCCGACCAGTCTGCTTCTACTCGGCACCGGCCTCCTTGGCTTGGCGTTCGTAGCTTTCAGGAAGTCCAAGACGTCCGCCTTGGCCTTGCGCACGTAGTCAGTTCGTTCTTCTTGTTTCTCACGGCTAAAGGTAAGGAAGAGGGCCGAGTGTAAGTCGACACTCGTTCTGGCGGGCGGGTGGGAGGATTTAGAAGATGCGACAGCGTTTGGGAATCATCGCCATAGTAGTCGCGGCCATGGTCGCGCCCGCGGCTCTGAGAGCCGACGACATTACCTACGCAGTTAATGAATCCATCGGCGCAACAGGCAGCGTCAATGGCACCATAACAACGGACGGCACGGTCGGTTTTCTCTCTGCAAGCAACATCGTCGGCTGGGATCTGACTTTGAACGATGGGACAGACACGGCCACCATCAATTCCGCGGATTCTGCGGTCGCTACCTTCGGCGGTCCTGGTCTTGAAGGATCGTCTACGAACCTGTCCTTCAATTACACGCATGCCGAAGAAACTGGCGCTGCTTTGATATTTCAGGAGAGCGGAGAGGACGTTTTTTACCTTGGGGCCTACTTGCCCTTTGACGGCCTTAACACCCTGACGATTAGCAATGTAGGTGGCGACGAGGTGACCTTATATGACAATGAGCCAAGCTCGTTCGTGGTCATCGCCAACGTTGTCCCAGTCCCAGAGCCGGGCACAGGGGGTCTCATGCTAATCGGAGCGGGGCTGCTTGGGTTAATGATGGCATGGCGAACGACGATATCGAACAAGAACGGATTCCTCCATTTTCGACTATCGTCGAAGGCTACGGAATGAGAAAAAATTGTGGTCGATGGTTAGCCTTTTGTTTGTCATTCCGCATATTTAGGTACCCCACCTGGCCGCCCTCTGGGCACTGCGCCGTTGCTTCTGCGGTCGGGGCCGGAACTTGGCCGGCGGATCGTTGTCCAAGATCTTTAAATGAATTGTATTGACCCAAGCAGGCTCGCCAGTTAGTTCCGGCATGTGGTTCTCTCCTGCTGTCCTCCAGGGCTCCCGTTGTGGCCCGGTGCTGTCTAATCCAGAAGCTTTATGGCAAAACGATGCGCAAAACATTGCGCACGCTCGAATTCTCGCACGCGCAAGTCGCTGAATCTAAATTGTTTCCATTTGGCCCCCAACCTGCAGTAGGAGATGGCAGATCATCGGGGCCAATGTGCGCCGCATGGGGCGACCACTGTAAGCGGTCTAGCAGGGTTGGCAACGCACGACCAAGCCTGGAGGCAATATGAATAAATTTGGTATATCTAGTGTTCTTGCCGTTTCTGCGATCTGTTTTCTGTCTTGGCTCAGTCCGCTGAAAGCATCCGCAACTACCGTCAATATGGATTTCACCGGCGTCGGGGGGGCCAATTCCGGAGGGGTCTACACTTACCCCTACTATTTCGAGATCAACGGCGGGTCACAGGTCCCGCTTATGTGTGTCAGCTACGAGCAGGAGATCTATCTATCGACGCCCAACGAGACCTGGACAGCCACTATCACTGCGATCGGTACCCCGGTGACCGGTAGCCCTGACGATCTCACTGCAACGCAAGAAGAGGAAGACGCATATCTTGACAGCGTAATCCTGACCCCAGGCGCCTCGGCACAAACTATCAGCGATGCGCAGTGGGCGGCTTGGATAGTAAGCGATTCTGCGTTGGATTCTTATTCGGTCCTCTACAATAATCTCGGCTTAGCTGACGCTAGCAACATACTAGCCGAATACAGCGCGGCGGAGACTTTTGTTGGCGGTCACACGCTTGCAAATGACGCAAGCTTCTACGACGGCTATCAACTGTATGTTCCAGAAGCTGGCTCGGAGCTGCCTAACACGGACGGTTTGCCTCAGACTTTCATTGGACCTACCCCTGTGCCTGAGCCCAGAAGCCTCATCCTGCTCGGCAGCGGCCTGCTCGCCGCCGCTGGCGCTCTTTACCGTAGAAAGAGGCGCATCACTTAAGCTGTGATCTCCTTTTTCGGCTCTGATTCGCAGCAACCAGGGTCATGGATCAGTGGAAGCGTCCATTCTGAGAGCTTTCCCGGCGTCCGTGGCCCCTTTTTATCTTGGTTTGCCGACATTGCAGAAAGGTGGCCTCAAACCTGCGCGGACTGATCCGCTCTGACAAGAAGATGCCGCCCAGACCAGAATGTTCAATTTCTACTCACGTGATGCGCAACAATCTGCACTTCCGCTTCGTTGAAGGCCACTATCCCAAGCCTTTTGCGAAGAGACTCTGGCATTGAGATTGCAAGACACTTTATGTGCCATTCAGTGAAGCGGTTGTGGCTAGCATCCGCGAGACTTTCGCGCCGAGGAGTGTATGACTCTGCAGGTTTGGCAAACGAGCCATGTCTCGTACTCGGGGAGAAGCAAGGGTGTTCTGAATGAAATGGTGCGTATGACGGATGATTCGGAATCCGCTCGAGATCGCCGGAAAGCTGAGCGCTTTAAGGTGAGTGCACCCCTGACGGTGACCGTAGGGGATCGCAAGATTCCAGCTTATACCAGGGACTTGAGTGACAGGGGAGTGTTTTTCTGTCTGAGCGCGGACGATAGCAGACAAATCAGCCACGATATCGATTTTATTGTTGACCTGCCTCCCGAGATCACACTTTCCACTTGCTGCCGAATTCAATGCCGGGGACGTGTGCTTCGCATGGAGGAAAGCCCAACGGGCCTAACCGGAGTGGCTGCGCAAATCCTGGACTATTCCATTTTCAGGGACGCGATGCCCATCGCCTGAAGGCTTCGCGTACCGAGAATGCGATGATCGGCGAGCTGGCTCTTCACAACGTAAACCATCTTGTTATTGCTGAAAGGGTCGGTCGGAAAAAGGAAGAAGCCAGGGTCAACCAGATAACGGAGGGAATTGTGTACGATTCCTTCCATCACTTCGCCGTCGAGAAACTGGACTCTCATCCATATCCCGTGGACGATAGGTGACTTTCCGTAGTAATTCAACTCCTTGTGTTTTGCATCGCCCTCAAAACTATGCACATAAAAGATGGCCTTCACATCCTTAATTGAGATCTCCTCGACAACATCTGATTCGAGTGACCGAATCCGCAGAGACGCGGGAGCGTTAAGAGGAGCGCCCTTCAGCAACTCTTCGATCGTGTTCCCAGTCGGAGACTCCAGGTAGCCTTTAAGCGTTCTGGCTCCGAACTGCACCACAACCTTTTCTGAGCGGTCTGTGTTCATCTCGATCATGTTTCGGGTGATTTCTTTCGCAGTCCAAATAAAGCGGACAGCTCGATATTGAAGCTATATCCCCTTTTCCAACTAATCTGCCGTAAGCGAAGACTGGGCCCGTTCGAACCGGGTCAGGCTCGCTGGCACCGATTCAGGCCGTCTCGGCGGTGGACTGAGATTGTATTGTTTGATCTTGTACAAGAGGGCCTTATAACTGATCTGCAGTTCGCAAGCCGCTGCCTTGCGGTTCCAGCCGGAGCGTTCCAGCGACTGTGCGATCGCCACAGCTTCGGCCCCTCCTTTCAGATTCCGCACCAGATGCTTAAGGCCGTTCTGTTTCCTTTCGATATCCCCGAGAGATTCCAGCGCTTGGGTATGCTGCCACGGAATCAGCTCGTTTATGATGGCATGCTCGTCGGCCAAAACAAGGTACCGCTTGATCGTGTTTTCCAACTCACGAAGATTACCTGGCCATGTGTGACTGACCATGGCCTGCATGAGTGCGGGCGAAATCGGCAACGGATCGCACTCGTATTTCGCAACAACTTTGCGCATGAAGTGCCGGCACAGGATCGGGATCTCTTCGGTGCGTTCCCGCAATGGCGGAATGTGCAGCGTAAATCCATTCAGGCGGTAGTAGAGGTCCTCCCGAAAAGTCTTGTGCGCAATTGCCTCTTTGATGTTGATGTTCGTTGCGGCAATGACGCGGACATCCACTTTCACAGTGGAACGGCTTCCGAGACGCGCAAAGCTCCCATCCTGAAGAACCTGTAGCAGCTTGGCCTGAAGAGAAGGCGGCATCTCTGCAATTTCGTCCAAGAAGATTGTGCCCTGATTACAGATCTCAAATTTGCCTGGCTTGGACTTAACTGCTCCCGTAAAGGCGCCTTGCTCGTACCCGAAGAGTTCGCTTTCGAGCAGATCTGCAGGCATGGCCGCACAATTGACCTTGAGAAAGCTGCGCTTGCTGCGAGCCGAAAGCTTGTGAATCAACATCGCAGCGACTTCCTTGCCGGTACCGCTTTCACCGAGGATAAGAACTGGAATGTCGGCGCGCGCCACGAGTCTGGATTGAGCTTCGATCTCTCGCATGCGTTTGCAGGATCTAACAAAGGATGTGTCTTCATCGAGCGGAATCTCTTCGGCGTCCTCGTCGCCGGCCCGCACATGGCGCTTTTTGAGGCATTGCTGGACAGCAAGGTGGATTTCGCGCTCTCCGAATGGTTTGAGGATTACGTCAACCGCACCGAGACGAGCAGCCGCGAGAACCTGATTCAGCCCGGCCGAAGCAGAACAAGCAAGCATAATAATCGGAATTGTCGGGTTCGAGACATGAATACTCGCAAGCACTGCAAGCGAATCCTCCGCAGTTTTATCCTCCGCAAGGTCGCAGTCCACTAGGATCAGGTCGGGCTTTTGCGATTCTCTGAGGGTCGTGTTGAGTGCCTCGGCCTCGGTGAATAGGCTCACGCTGTAGCGGCTCGCGAGGATCCTATGAACGTAATCCAGGACTGCCGGATTAGCGTCCAGCACCGCGATTTGGAACTTGCGTCCGCTGTGAGTCTCAATAGGCCGCACTTCTTGTGCGCTTGCCATCTCAGCATCCCCCAAATATGGATAAACGCTTCAAACTCTATGGGCCCGTTAACTAAAAGTGTCGTCGTGGCGGCGAACTGTATCTACAAGTACAGAACGCCCGCTTGTCCTCGATGCCGGTCGTTTGATAGGCAGTTTCAGACAAAGCTTCGCCATCCTTACTCGGAAAGTCCCTTTTTCCACAGCCTCCTCGGAGGAAAAACCGCCTATCGAAGAGGCGCGTCGAACATTGCGCGCCAGCTTAACAGCCTGGCTCAAGCAATCTGTCCGGAAGCTTTGAGCTGCGACAGAACTGCATCTGTCGCTTCGGGGTAAAACAGTGCCGAAGCGGCAAAACCACGTTTCGTCGCTTGGCCGCTCTCGCAGCGAAGAACTACGCCTTCGCCTTGCAAGTGCATTCCGGGGCTGGAATCCGCCAACTTTGGGAGCACAATCTCCATCTGGACTCGTGCTCCGACTGGCGGCAATGAATCCGACTGAACGTAGACCCCCAAAGCGTTGATGTCACGAGTAACGCCCTTGCCGTTTCGCGGCTTCCCCTCCTGGGGCGCCCACGTGAAGAGCGCCGGAACGCTCAACAAGTAGCGTTTGGCGCGTCGCAGTTCTATGACCCTTTGCATGTGAATGCCGCTTTCGATTCATCCACAACCGGTGAATGCTGAACTGTATTAGAGAGTCCCAATGTAAGCGCACTGGAACATGGCTGCAAGAAACTGAACGCCTCGGGGCACTTCTTCCTCTCCGGTGGGCATCGAGTGAGACGAATAGATCGTGGTCTGGAATCGTGTCCTTGTGCCTTGGACGGGCATTTGGCCCTGATGGGTACTAGAGACTTTCTCCCTTCTAAAGGGGGGTCTTTCTTCTCTGGAGATCCCGAATTGCCATAACCGGGGTGTTAACTCCTCAACCAACATTGATGAGTGAAGGACTTGAATAGTACGCAGGCTCAATTAAGAACTCTACAGGTGGATTTGAATCGTAACTCTAATTCGCAGGATCATCGCGATCGCCAATGTTTATAAGGGTGCAGACGTGATGAAAAACAATTGAGAACATAAGTCTCAGCGCCTGCGTTGCAGCATCCTAATGCGGACGATGGCAACGACGCGGCGTGTTTCGAAAATGCCGTGAGGAGATGAAGGTGATCTTGATTCTCGAGGAGAAGTTTTCGGGATGTTCGCGACAAAACTTCGAATGAATCTAAATGATGTTCTTGCGTTCAAGCATCCGTACTAATATGGCCGAATCTCCTGCGCTAAATCGATTTCAAAAATGTTCGCGTGTCGAATCAAAAATGGGGGTATATTAATCCGTAGTCAAAAGAAGCAGGTCAAAAACTCTGGTTGCATTTGCGCCGCAAGACCTCTGTGCGAGCCCGAGTTCGCTCCAAACGCTTAATCTTCCCCCAAGTGAACCGTTCCATCGCTCGCAGAGAATCGAGAGTGGTGATGGACTTGTACCTCAGTTACGCTTGGATGTTCGCGGCTGTCGCCAGTGCATGCCTTTGGCTTCGGCCTGGGCGGCGCACACTTGAAAGCCGGCATATACAATTCCTCGGGCTGTTCGTGTTTATCGTGATTCTATTTCCGGTGATTTCGGTCACCGATGGCCTGCGCTCAATTCATAGTCCTGCAGAAACCAAGACAGTCCAGCTAAACGACGAGCATGCAGCCCGCGCGCTTTCCGTTCTTCCAGAATTCGCGCCTCTCCCTGGCCGTGTCGCCGCCCGGCTAAGCTTTCATCCCCAGCGGTCAGGGCCATTGCTTCATCTCCCATTGCTCGCACTCGACAACCCTGCACTTGACCCTCTCCAGAATCGACCTCCACCTTGGGCCTGATTGCACCTCTTCCAAGGTTCGAGCCTTGCTCCTTATACTTCCTCCTGTGGCCGTGCGGTACACGGCCTGCTCGGTGCCAGCAAAGCACATATTATGCATGGGGCCAATTTGCTGCTGATGCCGCTGTTGCTCCTGAGTCTTGTTGCTCCAGCAAACGCATGCGCTGGGCACCTTGGTCCCGGAAGCGATGCATCAGCAGGGCTTGAAGCACGAGTATGATTCACGGGACAGGTTGATGATGACTCCGAAGCGAAGTGACATTTCCGTTCTTTTCGCATCTCCGAACTCGCTCACACGCGAGCTGGTCATGGGTGCTTTGAACCGGCAAAAGCGCTTTCATGCGGTGGCTACCGCTACCACAGCAAAAGGCGTGCTCGAAGCATTGCAGACCGCACACGTGGATGTCGCGCTGATCGCTGCGACATTACAAGACGGCCCCATGAGTGGTATCGGGGTACTGCCGAAGATCCGGGAAACTTCGCCGGGAGTAAAGTCAGTAATTCTCTTCTTCGACAGCGAATGCAAATTGGTCGTGGACGCATTTCGAGCCGGCGCAAGAGGCGTCTTTTGCATTTCGCAATCCACGTTCAAGCTTCTTTGCCGATGCGTGGAACAGGTTCACGCAGGACAGATATGGGGAAACTGCAGCGAACTCTCAGAAGTTGTCGAAGCTTTCTCCCAGTTTGCGCCCATGAGGGTGGTGAACGCAGACGGAATGCGTCTGCTGACCAAACGGGAAGAAGAGGTTGTGCGCCTCGTGGCCGAGGGCATGCAAAACCGGGAGATCGCCAGGGAACTTAAATTGAGCGAGCACACAATCAAGAACTACCTGTTTCACATCTTCGAAAAGCTCGGTGTTTCTTCTCGGGTCGAGCTGGTCCTGTATGCGGTCAGCAACGCCAAGAGCGTGCAAGCTTCTGCCGTCCCGAGCGAGAAACAGGAACAGAAACCGGCCGGCAAGTTGCGGACTCGTGGCAAGTCACCGACCACCGCGGATTAGGTTTCCGAGCGCTGAGTTCTGCCAATCGATGGATCGGGGGACGAGCAACCCGATCTAACCGCCCTAAGGGCCGGCTCGAATATCGACCGGCAGTTTCCGAAACTGCTGCGACGAGAAGCCGGAAGACGCCCCGAATACAATCCGCGGAAAATTGCTTGAGTGGCCCCGTAGCTCAGATGGATAGAGCAGCAGTTTCCTAAAGCAAGGTTCCGGTGGGGCCGCCCGTCGTATCAATCATTTACCGTCGTACCCAATCACGAAAACCGGCGCAACAAGCTCCCAGTCGGGAATTATTGGGCACCAGATTGGGCAACAGGCTTCGTACGTTCGGGAATCCGCGTCGAATCGGATAGTCGCGAATTGGTCAGGCGAATGGACACCCCAAGAAGAACCCTATGGGACGGGAATCCGTTGGTCTTGGTTGACGTAGGCGTTGATCGCCGTTCCCACAGGCAAACGTGCATCCGGGCCGAACCATGTGGCCGATATTCCTGTGAGTGCGCCGCCCTTCCCACCGCTGACCCCTGCTCCACCCCGCAGAAGAATTCTCGAACCCTCCACCGTTTCCACATGGTCGAACTGCAAGAACAGCCTTCCTGATTTTCCCTAGAGGCCGCTTTTCGATACGGATTCAATGTGACCAACTGCTTCGGTAGCCGGTTATACGGCAACTTGCCGAAGACATGCATCGATCTGAATAGGGTCAATGAGCACTAAGGCTTGATATCACCAGTTGACATCATGATTGGTAAACACAAGCCGGCATTAGCGGGACCTACTGCGTCTGCTCTGATGCTGCGAGACACTCGGGTCAGCTTTCTGCCAGCGCCGCAACCTCAGGCGCATACCTCTCCAGGTGATCTTCGATACGGACCTTGCCAAGGTTCACGGCGAGGCTCCCTCCTGCCCGCACGACGCCCGCGTCGTTGATACCCATAAAGCTGAGTGCCTTGCGCAGCACCGGCGTGACCAGGTCATCTGCCTCGCTCGGCTCGCCTGCATGGTAGCTGTCGCGCGACACCACAATCAGTCTGGCTCTCTTGTTCGCCAGCATGCCCGGCCAGCCTGGGGCTAGACGGAAGGTGTAGCCAGGCCGCACCACATAATCGATCCACGACTTCAAAACGGCAGGGATGGTGAAGTTGTACATCGGTGTGCAGATGAAGAGCAATTCTGCAGCTTGTAGCTCTGCGATCAACTCGGCCGAGAACGCAAGCGCCTCCTGCATCTCGGGGGTGCGCTCCACGTCCGGTGGAGCGTACACACCCCCGATCCAGTCGTTGTCCATGTAGGGAATGCGCGATGCGTTCAGGTCGCGATAGATCACAGCGCCACCTGGGTTGCGCGCTTGCCAGTGTTCGACGAAACGCTTTCCAAGGGCGCGGGAGATCGACCGCTCTCCGCGAGGGCGTACATCCAGAGCAAGCAGGGTTGGCATGGCTTATTCCTTTCGGTTGAGTTTGAAGTTCGGGAAGGCTAAGAGGGGCGTGATGCCGCCATCGATAGGCAGTTCCGTTCCCATGGTGAAGCAAGATTCATGCGAGGCGAAGTGGAGCCCGGCGCCAACTTCCTCGGCTTCTCCAGGCCGATTGAGCGGCACACGCGCGATCATCTCTCCGAAGTCGGCCATCTGTTCCGGAATCAAACCCATCTTCCCGCCGGGCGTGTTCTTCATATCGACCACCTGTTTGCGCGCATGCAGCGTCTTAATACATACGAAGCAAAGAAGAACGCCATGACGAGAATCGGATCAAATTTATCCCAAGTACTGCCACCACCATTCAGTTGTGAATAGAACGCGAGTAAAAGAGTGAACGCGAAACCAGCATAAATCCACTCAGTCAATCGAGGCAGATTGGGAATCAGAAGGCCCACGCCACCAACGATGTGGGTCACGCCAATCAGAGGGATGATATAGAGCGGGTATCCAAGCTGCTGATTGGCGATCCTCCAATCCTCGGGATTGTGAATTAGATATAGCAGTCCGAAGTACATCCACATGCAGGCGACAATGCCGGTTGTTACCATCGCGGCTATTTGAGTTGCTCGACCGGCCCACGCGGGTTTATCTGTTGTGTGTGCAGCTTTCATATTGAAAAGATCCTCCTCTTGCGGTTTAAATGGTCTAAAACGTTCGGTAATAAGCCGGCTCTTGGACGCGACTGAAATCGACGCGCTGCGTGGGTGGGACGGCCTGGCCTTTGGCCAGGACGGAACCGGACGATCGGCCGTCCGGTTCCTCCGGTTGCAGCCAAGACAAGAACTTTCATGTTTGAGCTGGATCTTTCCTGGGGTCAGCGGCGCAGTTCCCGAGGAGCCGGGCCTGACTCAGCTTGCCCTGGACTTACGCCTAGAGGCCGTTCTGTGCAGCCGCAAATACATCGCGTGCGGACGTCGTACCCGCTACGTGCTCCGTACCCGTGATTCCAAGGCCCATCCATCCCGCGTTAATGGCCTCATACATTTCTTCGGCAGGTCCAGTGTGGCCCTTCGGGACGCCGAACTGCTCGAACGCTTCCGCCCACCCTGCACGCGGGATTGCAAAGGCTTTTACGTCGAGTTTCAGGACTTCACCCAATTGTCCGGCCACTTCATCCGCGCTTACCATCGAACCTAATTCGATGACGCGATGCCCTGACCACGCCGGCCCGGTCAGAAGCGTTGCCACCTCTGCGCCGATGTCGTCTGACGCGACCATTATCGATTTCCGGTTTGTAGGATTGTAGAAGACCGGTAGTGTTCCGCCATGGGCGGCCTGTAAGCCGAAAAGAAAGTTTTCGAAAAAGCCGCCTGCGCGCACAAATGCGAGCGGAGATGGCAGGCTGCGAAAACCTTGCTCCAAGAGTGACAAGGCAGTGATGATTCCCGCCCCGCTTGTTCTATGCGCGCCCTTCGACGAGAGCGCTACCACCCGCGGGGGCACAACCTTTGTCAGCGCTTCGACATAGTTCGCAATCACGCCCTTTGCTTCTCTGAAATCAGGCGAGGGCGCCCATACAGCCGGCAACATAACGAACGCGCCCTCAACACCTTTGAGCGCCGCCGCTATGGCTGTCGCATCGTTCCAGTCTCCATCGACCAACTCCACGCCCAGGTCTGCCCACTTCGCCGCTTTCTCGCGATTGCGCACAAGTGCTCGCACCTGTTTGTTTTGCTTCAGCAGATGCCGCGCGGTGGCGCCACCAACTTTTCCAGTAATGCCCATAACTAAATACATGATCGTTTCTCCTTGTTAGAACGAAGGTGATGCTCTGATGCGAACGCGAGAGCTTGTGAGTTGCGCAGCTAGCACTTCGCTAGTCTCGTGAGGTTCCACGGTTATCTGTCGCATGAATCGTTTCAGGCCTTTACACGGCCGGTCGGATCGCCTCGATGAGAAAGGTAAATGACCCTCGCGAAGGCCTTGCTATGTGGTCGTGACCGTCACAGCCTGACGCACGTAGCGGCTGCTTTCCAGTTGCTGCACCATAAAGGCTGCCAGATCGGCCCGCCCGATCTTGTGCGCCTTCTCGCCGCCCTCCGTGCTCAACACCCTGGCAACGCCGGTCTTCTCGACGTCGGTCAACATCGGCGGCCGCACGAGCGTCCAGTCCAGGTTGCTGCCTTCGATCTCGGCCTCCATGCCCGCCTTGTCTACCAGCAGACCCCGCAGAAACGTCCTCATGAGCAGGTGCTCGTTGAAAAAGCCAGCGTTCCTGACGCTCTCGCCCGCACCAACCACCGAAATCTTCAGCAATCGCCGCACGCCATTGCGCCGCATCGCGTCCACAATATTGTGTGCCGCGCTCGTTTCCCTCGTCGTCACTTTCCACGGCGTCTTGCCGCCCAGCGCGTCGATCACCGCATCCTGTCCGGCGACCGCAGCGTCAACCGCGGCCGCGTCCAGCGCGTCGCCCGCAACAACTCTGACGTTCGCCTTCTTGTACTGCGCGGCATCACGCACGAAAGCCGTCACCTTATGTCCGGCCGCCAGCGCCTCATCTACCAGCGCTTCTCCGCTCCTGCCCGCTGCTCCAAACACTAGAACTTTCATCGCATTCTCCTTTTGCCTCGTATTTGGCCGCCCGTCCAAATGAGCGCCCTGACCATTAGAGGCTCTTTGAAACCATTGGTTGCAAAATAATCAGTGGTTTTATATACAATGGTTATAAATCAACAACCGGTTGCAATAATCGTCAATGCGGGCTACGCTATTGAAGTGACATCCACATCACCAAGTCGCCGGATAGAGCGCAAGGAGAGGTTGCGGGGCGAAATCCTTGCGGCTGCGGGTAAAATGTTCGCCGATCGCGGTTACGAAGCCGTGACGCTTCGTGAGATCGCTAAAGAAATCGGTTATACGCACGCCGTGATCTACCAGCATTTTCCGGACAAATCACACATTCTTGCCGAGTTGAGCCGCGAGACGATCGGGCTGCTGATTCAGAACTTCGACGCGATTGCCGCTAAACATCCTTCACCGAAAGAGCGTCTTTTTGCGACATCACGTGGCTTGATTCAGTTCTGCACTGCCCATCCACAGCAATTCCGCAACGTCTTCTTTGGGCCGGAGAACCGCAACGGCATCCGCGCTGGACAATATATCGACGACATTGGCAGGCCTTTGTTCCAACGTTTCGTGCAACTTTTCTTCGATGTTGCCAAGGAAGAAGGATTGCCAAGTAAGAATGACATGGTGGTAGCCCACACCTGGTGGTACACGATCTTCGGACTCGCCACACTCTTTGTTATCCAAGGGGTTGTGCCTGACTTGCCTGACCAGACTCTCGTGATCGAGCAGACGATCGCCACGCTTTGGGCAGGCGTCCAGGCTGTCCCGCGGTTGCCGAAGAGCGCAATCCCTAAGCGATCCGGCCGATCCAGTGCTTCAAAGCAATAACAGCTTCTGTCTGCTTAGGAGTTGCTGGAGCTATGCCCGTGGACTACGGGGACTCAATGACTCTCCAAGGCTGTAGCCCTTCTGGTGGCGCGAGAGGCCAGAAAAGCTGGAGACTTTGGGCGGTTCTAACCCAGCGCGAAACACGGCACCTCCTGCCAGTGCGCACGTCTCCGGGAGAGTTCTCGCTCTACGCCAAATCGCCAATTGCTCATCGAGCGGCTATTAGGCAGATCAGAACTGGTATAGCAGTCACATTTCTCACTGATTCGTTAACCTCATGATCCGCCACAATGGAGGGCGGCAATCATGAGGAAGACGTCAACAAATAGGGCAAAAGGCAAGAAGAGCCGACCGAAGACCAAACTCGGTGTACCGGATCTGGAACATTAGAGTGACTCGGTGATTATGCGCTCACTGACGCCCCGTTGAAGATCTCGGGACTGAAGCGAGCCTGTGAGGACTCATCTCGCGTCGCTTGCGAAAAGACGACTGCGCGCCTATGACAATCATCGCGCTTTCGCCAGCTGTGCCGTTTCATCTTGGAAAAGTGAGGAGCTCGACGAGCGCCCTGACACGCTCTTTCTGGCGGCTGCGCGGAAATCGCTTGGTTCTTGTTAGCTCGGCGATACCATGGAGGCTCGCCCAAAACAGTTCCGCTAGAACCTCTGGCTTCGAGCCCTGCCCCTGAAACAACTCCAGGAGTTGGGAAAACGCGAATCGCAGCTCCGGTGGAGTAGCCGCTTCATCGAATGGCACGCTCAGGCCAAGCGAAAACATCACTTCATACAGTGCGGGTGAAGACGCGGCGAACCCCAGATATGCAGCCGCGACCGATTCGACCGCATTTCCACGCTTAATCCGTTTCCGTGCCTTCTCCAAAGCCAGGCCCAATTCCTGGAAACCCTCGATAGCAACCGCGGCGAGAATCCCCTCGCGGCTTCCAAAATGAGCGTACAACACGGGTTGGCTGTATGAAATTTCGTCCGATAGCCGCCGAAGGGTTACGTTGGACCACCCTTCAAGCTCCGCGATCCGTCGTGCGGCGCTGATGATTTGTGCTCGGCGGGCCTGCCTGTCACGCAGTTTTCGTTCCGCAATTCGGTTCGCTGCCAGATTCGCTGCCATCGATAGGAATTATAGCGCCGCTAGAAGTTCTTTAGCGAACGGTGAATCTATCCCCGAATGTGCAACATCTTATCTAGCGTTGCTGGATTTACTAACGAGGAGATGGCTTATGCACAACGCTGTTCCGCTCATCCTGACGGCTCTCATAGCTGCGGGGATCATTGTTATCGGTAGCTTCTACCTTTTATCTCCTGAGCGAATCTCAGGATCATTTGGTCTAAAGCCGCCTGCATCTGATGCTGACACTCGTGCCTGGCTACGTCCTAAAGGAATTCGAGACGTCGCATCCGGATTGGTCCTGCTGACCATGATGCTGACCGCTGACAGCCGGCTGGTAGGCATAGCGCTCCTAGCTCTCGCCATCATCCCTCTTGGCGACATGTCAATCATTCTGGGGTCTGGCGGGTCGAGGTCGAAAGCGTTCTCCGTTCATGGCGCAACCTGCGCGGTGATGCTTGTCGCCGGCCTCTTGTTCATCCATGTCATTTGAGAGAAATGCGTGTGATCGTTCTTTTCGACCGTGAGGCGAAAAAAGGAAGTTGGTTCGCTTTCTGATTACCTGATAGAACTCGAGCGGCAGCATCGAGCGACCGTACTTGAGTGAGTGGTCTTGATGACCAAGGAAGGAGCTTAAACCGATGAGTGAAGCCAAGATGAGGGTAGACGCTATCGCCGGTGTCGCCGCACCGCCTTTTCATCCGATTCTGACTGATGCCGGTGGTGGGCCCACCTTCACGATGCTCGGGACCACAATGCGTATGCTCGCCACCGCCGCCGGCACTGCAGGACGGTATTCAGTGATCGAGCAGATTACGCCGCCTGGTTGGGGTCCCCCTCGTCACATCCATTCACGTGAGGACGAAATATTTTATATTCTCGACGGTAGCTACGAGTTGCATGTCGGAGATGAGCGTCGGACCGTTTCCGCTGGTGCCTCCGCGATCTTGCCCCGCAACATTCCGCACGGCTTTCGCAACGTGGCGTCCACGCCCAGCCGTTTGGTATTCGTTATCACTCCCGGCGGACTAGAGGAGTACTTCTTGGCGGTGGCAAAATGCTCGCCAGCCCCCAATCCCCCACAACTGGTTGAACTGGAGGACCGTTCGGCCTGACCCTCCTACCGCCAGGAGTTTAACCAGCGCTAAAGCTTATCAGGGCGTAACACAAGCAACTGGGCGGGTGGTCGCTAGGCTTGATCTTGTGCGTCGAGGAGCAGGCTCGAAGGAAAGCTGATCGAGCATTGGGGCGAATTCAATCTGCTGGAGGAATTCCAGCAAATCGCCGCGGCGACGGTTAGAAAGATGGAGGGACAATGAATCATTGGATCTGGCTGGCATCTCTAGTTGGCATTCTAAGCACAGCAGTTGTGTTCGGCACGGATATGTTCTTTTTGACTATCGGCCGTTCCGCTCTCAGATTGGCTTCACCATCTGCCGGAACCGAAATCATGGGTTTCTTCCACATGTTCGCCGACGCGCGGATGCCGATCTGGGGCGTCTCGGCGGTCTTGTCCAACCTCTTGCTGGTCGTATTAAGCAGGAGTGGGCAGCGCTGGTTCTATCTCGCATCGCTCCTCATGCTGATTCTGTTCGTGATTCTCTACAACCTCTTGTCAAGACCAATTAATCGAATTCAAACCGATGCGGCAAAAACGGGCAAAAGACTCGGCAACGGTCGAGCGCTACAGGCGTCGTGGGATAGGGTGTTATTGATCCGTGTTCCGCTGCTCGCTGTGTCCCTGCTTACCCAGTGCCTCGTATTGTTAGTTGCTTCGGCGTAAATGTGGCTGGTGCGTCCCCATTTGAAGAATCAGGGAGCTTTTGGGCGATGGGTCTCGACCGGTGTTCAAGAATGCGGCAGTGGTGACTCTGGAATCGCGCCAACAGGCCAACGCACCGATCCATCATGGGTTACTCACGCAAAACAGGGTCGGTCCCCGCAAACGCCGTAGTGTTCACTGATTTTCCGTGCGGAACTTTCCACTTGGCCGAAAAGTCGGCTACGCGTCCACATGGTTTCTAACCAGTGCTCAACATTGGAATTCACTTCTCTCGGTAGCCGGTTATACATCCAGGTGGATTGGATTTGTAAACACTGGCCGGTCGGGTCGAGCACTCGCGCGGTGGCCGGTGATACTCGCGGAATTCAAACTTCGGCAGGGCCTTTACATGTCGTGTTTCAAAAGCCGGTCGTGTTGACACGGTCTGGTCTCATCGTTGAGACTTGCCGTTCCAGCCATCTCACTGTGAGTTCCTTTCGTGAATCGGCGATCTTTTCTGCGTACAATCTCGGCGCTCACTGCTCCACTGGCCATCCTTCCTGAAGCGGTGGCGCATGATAGAAGCAGTTCTGTGCAAGGAATCCCGAAAGAAGGTCCGCAATCGGAACGTGCGCGCAGGATTGAAAATGCTACCGTCGCGGCCCTGGCCATGCAGCGCCGCGACTGGGAACAGGGCATTCTCGCGCAGGCGATGGTCGAGATCGGCGACCGGCGCAGGGCGATTCTGCTGACCAAAGCTGCGATCGTGCAGAAAACGCCGGATGGGCGTCTAGGGGTTGTCAGCTCCGGCGGTCCGACCGACCCCGCCATGGGAGGTTGTGCCTACGCCAAGGCAGCCGAGTGGACAGGAAATGCGGAGATTCGGCAAGCGGTCGACGGACTGCTCCATTGGATTCGAACTGGCGCTCCACGCAACGCCGAAGGCATTCTCTATCACGTGTTCAACGCTCCCGAGATGTGGGCCGATGGCTTCAATGGCGCGCCTCCCTTTCTCGCTGCGATGGGCTTCTATGACGAATCGTTGGCACAGATCGAGGGCTACTGGAAACGGCTCTGGAACCCAGGCAAGAAGCTCCTCGCGCACATATGGGATGATGACAGGCAACTGTTGAAGGACGGCCGTTTCTGGGGCGGCGGCAACGGATGGGCCGCGGCGGGTCTGGCTCGCGTTTGGCGCAGCTTGCCGACCGAGCGCCAGAGTGAGCGTGAGCGCCTGGCTGATTTTGCGCGAGAAATCGTCGATGGCTGTCTTCGATACCAGCGTCCCGACGGGCTTTTTCACGATGTGGTCGACCAGCCGGCGACTTTTGTCGAAACGAACCTTGCTCAGATGTTGTCCTTTTCTATCTATGAAGGAGTAGCGGCCGGTTGGCTTCCCACAACCTATCGGGCGCACGCCGGTCGCATGCGCAGAGCCGCACGGCTGATGATGGATGGCGATGGGTTCGTTCAGGGCGCTTGCGGTGCACCCAACTTCGACCTGCCGGGTGTTTCCACCGAGGCCCAGGCATTCTGCATCATGATGGAGGCTTCCGCCGGTAAGCTCCCCTCGCATAGCTAACCGGCCCTTTAAGCAGTGCACGTTCTCCGATTGAGCTCGGGATGACTTTTGCGTTAGCTTGACGGACTTCGTCGGCAAAAGGAAGCGACTGCATCAAGATTCTGCCTGAACCAGCAGTCCAGGACGGCTATCCTCCTGGTGTTGGCGGCCGGTGGTTTGAACGTGGCCCGTCAGGCTACTTTCGGGCGGAAGGCCTCAAACGGTAAGAACAGGGAGACTCTTCAAATCGTGATCTGCCTCCAAAATCAGTACAGGTAACTCAGTAGATTTAACCCGTCATCGGACCTTTGGGAAAATGGGCAGAGCTCACGTCCCCCGAAATCAATGGTCCATAGTTAGAATCAATGCCCGGCAATTCTGACGATTATGCTGTCAAGTTCGCTCCAGCTGGCGGCGCCGTCATGCGTCAGCATCTGCTTTGCGTCGTCCCAATGTAGCCGGGTAATGGAGCCTGCGCCCTTCTCATAGGCATATGTCGTACCGTCGTCGGAGAAGAGCGTGAAGCTGCCGTCGGCGCCAGGATAGACGCGGACCTGCGAAATCGCCTGCAGTTGATGCGTGTTTTCGACCGGAGCTCCCAGGGGAATGATGGAACCGGCTCGGACGAACAGGGGAATGGTGTCGATAGGAGCATCGACGGTGATCGTCTGGCCGCCCTTCACGCGCTCGTTGGTCCAGAAGTTAAACCAATCGGTTCCGGCCGGCAGGTAGACCTCGCGGCTGGTCGCGCCCTGGTCGGTGACCGGCGCTACGAGAAACGCTGGTCCGAACATGTACTCGTCGCCCAAGTCGGAGACCTTTGGATCATTGGGGAAGTCCATGAAAAGCGCACGCATATAGGGTGCGCCGGTCAGCCAGGTTTGGTAGCCAAGGGAGTAAATGTAGGGCATCAGCTGGTAGCGCAGACGCAGGTACTTTTCAAGAATCGGCTCGGCCTGTTTGCCATACGACCACACCTCGTTCGCCCGCCGGCTGCCGTGAGTGCGGAAGATGGGGAGAAACGTGGCGTACTGGAACCAGCGGGTGTAGAGCTCAGGGTAGTCGTCATATCCGCCTACGTTGGCGCGGGCATCCGACGGGTCCAGCAACGGCGGGTGGGCCGGATGGTGCTCCGCGGGAAGATTCACCCAGCCGCCGGTGTCGTTGGACCAGTACGCGATCCCGGATGCCGCAACATCCAACCCGGTGGGAACCTGGCGCTTCAGCGTATCCCAGGTGGGATAGATGTCGGAGGACCAGAAGATGGTTCCGTTGCGCTGCGCCCCCGTGTAGGCGTCGCGAGAAAGAATCAGCGCGCGCCGTTCAGGCTCGTCCTTACGGAAGCCGTTGTAGAGCGCCGCCGTGTGGAAGAGTGGAAATACGTTGAAGAATTCCGTGCCGGGGCCTATATGGAAGTAGGAGCCGTTTGGGGGGAGATCGGGCTCCGTTTCATCAGCCCAAAGGGAGTCGAAACCCTTACTGATGATGTTGTCGCGGATCGTGTTCCAGTACCACGTGGCGGCCTCGGGGTTGGTCGTGTCGATGTCAGAACCAGCGCGGTCGTAAGGCAACCCGTCGATGGGCGTGCCGTCGGCGAGGTGGATGAACCAACCTTTCTTCAGCAACTCGGCATAGAAGCGGTCATCGCGCACAAAGCGCGGCCAGACGCTGATCATGGTTTCAAAGCCCATGTCATGGAGCTGCTTGTTCATAGCCGACGGGTCAGGCCAGAACCGGGGATCGAAGTCCATCTGTCCCATTTTCGTGTAGTAGAACCAATCAACCACAAGCACGTCGGCCGGCAGATGGCGGTCGCGATAGCCTTTTGCAACCGACAGTAACTCTTCCTGGCTGGCATAGCGCTGTTTGCATTGGATGTAACCGTAAGCCGCTTTGGGCAGCATATGCGTGGGGCCTGTGAGCAGACGATAGCCCGAGTAAATCTCGTCCCCTGTGGCGCCGGCGATCACGAAGAAGGAAACACGGGAGCCCACCTCGGAGACCCAGCGGGTTTGCTCGTTAAACCCCGGCTCGATGGTGGTCTTGGAGGGGTTGTCCCACAAGAGCCCATAACCCTTGTTGGTGATCAGGAATGGCACGCAGAAGCTGGGAGCGGCAGGCGCAGTGTAATCCGCCCAGCAATGGACCGGGTGTCCGCGATGGTCCAGATTGCCCTCTTGATTCTGCCCCAGTCCGTAATAGTGCTCGTCGGCGGGCGAAGCAAAGGTCGCGCCTACGGTGTAGAACTGTGGGTCGGTGGGGCGGCGATCGGCTTCCAGGCTGGCCGTGCCCGCCTTGCGATTGAGGGCGTCCTGGGCCCAGTCGGTAAGTTCAAGCAGCTTTATTCCATCGGGGGTGCGAAACGTGATGTGTGCGCCCGGAGTAGAGCCGTTGAAGTACTTGGCAATGTCGGCCATGGTCTGCAGCCGTGGCGGGCCCACAGGCTGTTCGCGGTCCACCGTGACGACCATCCGCGGCGAGCTGTACACGTCGGCATGCGTGGTATGGCTTGCGCTCCAGCCGGCGTCGTCAGGCGCAGCCACGACACCATAGCCCGGCGCGGCCAGCGCGGATTCCCGCTGCAGGCTTAGCGTGACGCGGAGAATATTGGGCGCATAAGGCTCCAGCACAATTGACTCGCCGGTGCGGTTGAGTTCCAGACGCTGGCTGGAGTTCTGCGCCTGCGAGCAAACAGTAGCAAGGGCAATTCCGGCAACGAGTGCAAGAACAGCAAGAAGCCTTCGCATAAAAGGGAATCTCCTTCTTCCAACGTCAATAAACCGCGACAGAAACTCGGAGCACTTCGGGTTCAAAACCGAAGTTGAGCCCCCAATCCGTTTGATCGCCATTCAGGATTCGCATGAATCTGAAAGTGTCGTTTTTGTAAACGCCTTCTTCAACGCGAAGGAATTGCCGATGCTGCCATTTGCCATCGATCTGCGCGGAAGGCGTCTGTCCAACTCCTGCCACGATGTTTCCGGATTTTCGCTGCTGCTCGGTGCCGGCTGGCCGGAAATCGACGCGGCATACGTATCCGGTGACCAGAAACTGATTGTCCTTGAGTTGCGCGACTAGAGCGCGCCCGACGGGCTCGGGATTTCCTTTGGCGGGGCCCCTGCCGCCTGAGCCGTAGGAAACCAGCGCGTCCCATTTTCCAAAGTGAAGTATCTCGGCAGGCTCGCCTTCGACTTCTGCTGCCGCCTGCAGTTTGCCCTCGAAATTGAGGCGGGCAATATCACGCATCATGGGAGCGATGAGACCGTAGTTCTGCGCCGTGGGGTCAAGAAACGCATTCTGCGCATCCGGATCGCCGGGTTGTGCGGAATGGTTTCGCGTGTAATCCAGGCCGAAAGGTGAGTAGCCGATGGCCTGAAGGCCAAGGGCGGAAAAAAGGAAACGGGCCTCACGAACGGCGCCGCTGGTTTCTGGGATGAACAAGGCGTTGTCGGGGCGATGATAGAGATCGATCACCTTCAGGTAAGCCGCGGTGTTGGACATATAGATATCGGGCGCGAGGACATCGATCGCCGGCGCCTCGGCCTTCCAGATGGACAGCACGTTGTCGGTGGGGCCTCCGCTCTCGTAGGTGCCGGGAGCCCCCGGCTTGAGCGGATCGCGCAAAGCGGCGTTGACATAAAGCGGCAACGGGTACACGGCCTTGCCCGCGGCCGCAACCTGCCCTACGTACTTGGCAACCGCCCAGGCATGGAAGTTCACTTCGGCCTCGGGACCGAAGACCTGCTCCCAACTCGCGCCCAGCGCGGCTGGAGTCTGGCCCATGGCTTTCAAGACTTCGGCAGGGACCGGACCGTCAAAGAGCTTGTTCGCCTCTGGAGAGTAGTCGCGCAAAGTTCCCCATGTGCCGGTTTCGTTCTCCACCTGCACCATCAACACTGTTCGTTCCAAATCAGCGTCCTTGAGGTGCAGCATGAAGGCAGTGAAGGCGCGCTTGTCCGCTTCGAGAGATGCGGTTGCGAACGGAGAGGGAGAGTCGACCAGTTCTCCGCTCTTGTTGGTGACGTGGGAATAGCGCTCGGGCTCGAGCTTCATCCATTCCGGCATGTAATGCTGGCTGCCGTTCTTCCAGGTGCCGAACCAGAGCAGGACCAGATGAACGTGATGCTCGCGTGCCTGCGCGATGACGGAGTCCACTTGCGAGTAATCGAACTGTCCCGGCTTCGGCTCGAACTGTTCCCAGTAGATCGGAGTCTCAAGCGTGTTGGCATGAAGGTATTCGATGGCGGGCCACACCTTGGGCAGCGAGGCCGGCCAGTCGCTGGAGTTGTTTGATTGCGCGCCGAGCATCAGAAAGGGCGCGCCGTCCACGAACAGGGCGTAACGCCCGTCGTTCTCGACGAGGCGAGGAATGGGATGTTCCTTACCCTGCGCGTGCAATGCCAACCCAATACTCGATGCCGCCAAAACGGCTGCGATGATGGAGCTTTTCATCGTCTTTAATCCTTATTTCTTCCGCGATCTGCACGCGAGTTTGTCAAAGTGCTTGTGCCCGGGACGGGTGGTCCCGCATTCATACCGATCGCGCACATACGACGGATCAATCCGGCAATGGAGAAACCGCGAGGACATCGGAACTCCCAATCTACGGGACCCGGTAGAGCTGGACCCGTACGATCATGCCCGGATTCAGCACCAGAATCTCTCCCTGTGCATCATCGTCGCCTTCAATCCAACGGGTAAGTTCCCACTTACCGTCCACAAACTTGCCTGTCTGTACGACACCGAGTCCCACATTGGGAGGTCCGGGCGTGTTGGGTGTGAAGTCGACGCGCATGCCGCCTCCGCCAAAGTAATATTCATTGGGACCAGTGGAAATTACAACTGCGGCCGCTTCCAGCGGCGGCAGGGGTTCTTCCGGCTCCGGCCCGGTTTGCCTTGGAGGAGGAGGAGATGCCAACACTCCGCCCTTGGCCTGCGGCGCCAGGCGCGTGATCCGGCCCGTGTAGGTAAACGTCATGGTGTAGCTGCCCAATTTGACCTGCTTGGGCGGGTCGCCCTGAACCATCCGCACCGCGGTCATGGTATCAGTCCCCTGATGCGCCAGAATCATCGGTGCAAACTCGTCGAGCATTTCATATGCGGCTGCAAGGTCCGGGGGAATCGGTCTTCCGCCGTCAACGCCAAACGGAGAAAAGCCGATCGCATTGTATTTTCCGACCGCCATAATCACATTGGCCGCATTGGTTCCCGTCTCTGGAATGAAGAGCGGGTTGCCGCTCCGGCTGAATCGTTCGCAAACCTCGTCGAAATAAGGCAAGTAGAGATCCGGCGCAAGGATATCGACGTCCGGAGCTCCGGCCCGCCAGATGTCGTGTACTTGAGGCATGGGACCGCCGCTGGGATACGTTCCCGGCCAGGCGTGATTCGGCTGCTGCAGCCACCCATTCACGTACATGGGAATGTCATAGGCGGCCTTGCCCTCTTTGACCACCTTCTCGACAAAGCGCGCATAGTTCCACGCCATGAAGATCTCGTCGGAAGGCCAATGGAGTTCCCTCCAGCTGACTTCATGCTCATCTGCGCTCATGGGCGGACTCGTCGTCTGAATCGGAATCTCCACGTCAGCCGGTTTGCCGGGACCGAAGACCTCTTCCCAGGTTCCTGAGCTCTTGTAGCCAGTTGCGGCCCAAAGTGCACGGAACTCGGGGATAAGCGTATCCTTGTGCGTTTCCAGGTAATTCATCAGCTCTGCCGGCACCGGCCCGGCAAACGCGCGGTTCGCTGCCGGGGACCGATCGCGCGAATCTCTCAGCACACCCACTTCGTTCTCCACCTGCATCATCAGAACGGTGTGCTGGACGCCATCGACTTCTTTGATATGCCGCATCAGTGCTGCGAATGCAGCAGCGTCCGCGTCCCGTGTGGAGTCGCAAAACGTGCTCAGCAGCTCCACGGGGCCCGAGATCGAGACGGTACTTCCATTGTTGATCTGAACGCGCGGAAAGCGTGTGTAATCCTTCTTTACCCAGTAAGGCGCAAAACTGGAAGTGCCGTTCTTCCAGGAGCCGAACCAGAGAATGACCAGGTGCAGGTGGTTCACTCTGGCCTTGGCGATCACGCCGTCGATCTGGGTGTAATTGAAGTTGCCCTCTTCCGGCTCAAACTGCGCCCAGGAGATGCCAACAAGGGCGGTGTTCAGGTTGGCGGCGACAAGCTTTGGCCAGATGGGCTCCATCATGGGGAGACTGGTCGCTGCGTTGTTGGTGAGTTCTCCCGCAAGAGCCAGGAACGGCTTGCCATCCACGATCAGCTGGGTGGCAGCGCCCTGTTTGCGCAAGTGCGGGGCGCCATTATCCGCTTGCGCCTGGGCCGAAATCGTAGAAGCGGCAACACACACCAGCAAGCCCAGTGCGGACATCGCACTCATCTTCATTCGCATAGGTCACTCCTGTTTGATTCCTGAACACAGCCAGCCTTCATGCGTGGCGCCTCCCGTTCGTCTTCTTCCTGCCGATGTTACCCAAGGTGCTGACGCTGCGGCCGGGAGAGGGATTAGCAACATTCTCGACCGCGCTAATAGGTGCCCAGCGTGACACGCAGCACAGTGGATTCCTCACCAAAGCGAAGGCCATAGTCCGTCGCATCCCCATTCTGGCTGCGCAGCAGCTTGAAAGTTCCGTTTTCGTAAACACCCTGTTCAACGCGCATGAACTGCCTGTGCTGCCATTTGCCGTCGATCAACGCAGAGGGAATCTGCTCGGATCCATCCACGATATGCTCCGTCTTCTGTTGCTCCTCGGTGCCGGCCGGGTAGAAGTCGACGGTGCAGAAGTATCCGGCCACCAGAAACTGGTTCTCGCCAAGCTGGGCCACCAGAGCGCGCCCCTCGGGCGTCGGATTCCACGAAGATGTCGCGGGACCGAAGCCGAAGGCTGACGAACCGAATTTCACTACTGCATCCCAGGTTCCGAAGTGCAGGATCTGCCGGGGGTCGCCCTCGTCTCCTCCGGTAAAGTGCGGCGGCTCGGCCACGGCTTTGACTTTACCTTCGAAGTTGAGGCGGGCGATCTCACGCTGCATCGGAGCCACCAACACGAAGTTCCTTGCCAAAACCGGATCGGGTGCGGTATCCGACAACGAGAATCCTACAGCGCCGAGATTGAGCGCCGTGAAGAAATAGCGGCTGTAGTCTCCATTCGCCGGGTCGCATTTGAAACAGCCGCTCTCCGGCAGGAAGAGGGGATTGTCGTCGCGGCTATAGAGTTGCAGAACCTTCACAAGCGCGGCAGGGTCGCCTTGATAATCGTCGGGACCCAGAATGTCGATGGACGGTGCAGCTTCTTTCCAGATGGGAATCACATTGTCTGTAGGGCCGCCGCTTTCGTAAGCGCCAGGCGCTCCCGGTTCTCCGGGAGGGCCTGGGGTGAAAGGGTTGCGCAGCGCGTCGTTCACGTCCAAAGGCAGCGGATAAACGGCCTTGCCCGCCGCCGCAACCTCGCCCACGTATTTCGCTGTTGCCCAGGCGTTGAAGTACTCATCCGCATCGGGACCAAACGCCTGCTGCCAGTTCGGTGATGCGGTGGTTGCCTGTGCATGCATCGCTTTGAGAATTTCGGGCGGCACTGGAGCCTCAAAGTACTTCTGCGCGGCCGATGAGAAATCGCGGACACTCTCCCAGTTGCCGGTCTCGTTTTCCACCTGAACCATGATGACGGTGCGCTGCGGATCGGCTTCCTTAAGGTGCTGCATGACTGCCGAGAACGCCCTCTTGTCTGCTTCGAGCGACGCGGTAGCGAATGGCGACGGCGAATCCACGGCCTCTCCCTCCCGGTTGACGGCGTGGAAATACCGCGTGGGATCTGACAACATCCAGTCGGGCATGTAATGCTGGCTGCCGTTCTTCCAGGTGGCAAACCAGAGCAGAATGAGGCGCATCTTGTGCTCGCGAGCCGCGGCCAGGAGCTTGTCAATCGACGAAAAATCGAGATTTCCAGGGTGCTCTTCGATCTGATCCCAGTAAATCGGCACTTCAACCGTGTTGGCATGGAGATATTCGGTGTCCGCCCAGTCTTTGGGCTGCGGGGGCCAGGAACTCTCTAAACCGAGGTCCTGATTCTCGATACTCAAAATCAGAAATGGAGCGTTGTCGACGAACAGAGCGAAGCGCCCGTCCTTTTGCACAATACGGGGAATCGGATTCTCTGTGGCCTGTGCATAGAGCTGGCCCGCAATCGACATGGTTGCGAGAACGGTCAGGAGAGACAAAGACAATTTCACAGTTGCGACTCCTTTTTGTGTTGGGCCGAAGCTCCGTCCACGCAATTTACCGGCAGCCCGTGCGCTCCGGCGGCGTGAACGGCCTCGCGTCGCCGGAATGCAAGAGAATTGAGATTACAACAGCCTCTAATACGTATTGAGTTTGACGCGCAGCACGACGGGCTTATCGCCAAAGTCGATTCCGGAGTTCAGGTCGCTTCCACTCAGGATGCGAAGGAACTTGTAGGTACCGTTGTCTTCGGTTCCCTGCTCTACGTGGACGTATTGCCGGTGTAGCCATTTCCCGTCGATTAGAGATGCGGGCACCAGTTTGGTCTCATGTTCAATGAGTTGCGTCTTCCGTTGCTGCGTGGTGCCGGCTGGCCAGAAGTCGACGTGGCTAAAGTATCCTGTCACCAGAAATTCGTTGTCTCCAATCTGAGCCACCAGAGCTCGCCCCTCAGGCGTCGGATTCCACCCCACGGCGCCGTCTCGGGACACTCCATAGGACACTACGGCATCCCACCCATCGAACGACATCGTCTGCGTAAGATTGGGTACATCTCCGCCTTGGAAGAAGTCGATATGCGGCGGTTCGGCGACGGCCTTCAGTTTACCTTCAAAATTGAGCCGTGCGATCTCGCGCTGGATCGGACCAATCAGCCGGTAATTCATTGCCCAGGGCTCCGCATCTTTTTGGGAATCATCTGCCGCTCCGAACGGCGAATATCCTAACGTCTGCAGATTGAGCGCCGAGAAGAAGAAGCGGGCATTGCCGGTACCGCCGGTCTCAGCGACATAGAGAGGATTGTCGTCGCGGTGATAGAGCTCCAGATCCTTCAAATACGACGCTGGATCGCCCCTGTAAATGTCGGGAGCCTCAATATCGATGGCCGGCGCGGCAGCTTTCCAGATGGGAATCACATTGTCCGTTGGACCGCCGCTCTCGTATCGCCCAGAAGCAGGCCCTTCGATTCCTGGCGGCCCCGGACGCAGCGGATCCCGCAAAGCGCAGTTGGCGTCCATGGGCAGCGGATACACGGCCTTTCCCGCAGCGGCGACGTGACCCACATAACTCGCCACCCCCCAGGCATTGAAGTATTCGTCCGCATTGGAACCGTAGGCTTGCTGCCAGTCCGGAGATCCTGAAGTCGATATTGCAGGCATGGCCTTGAGGACCTCGGGGGGTACGGGCGCTTCAAAAAGCTTTTGTGCCGCGGGAGAGAAATCGCGGACGGATTCCCAGTTCCCGGTTTCATTCTCCACCTGGATCATGATGACCGTGCGCTGGGGGTCGGTTTCCTTCAGGTGCCGCATCAGAGCAGTGAATGCAGCCTTGTCGACCTCAAGTGTTGTAGACGCAAACGGTGATAGATTATCGACCGCCTCTCCGTCGCGGTTCAGCGCGTGCGGATATCGAACGGGATCCAGCTTCACCCAGTCGGGCGTGTAGTGCTGATGGCCGTTGTAATACATCCCAAACCAGAGCAGGACGAGGTGGACACTATGCTGGCGAGCCTCGCTCACCAGACGGTCAACCATGGTGAAGTCGTATTGGTCAAGTTGCGGCTCGAGCTGCTCCCAGTAAATGGATACCTCGACGGTGTTGGCCTGCATGTGTTCAATGTTGGGCCAAACGTCTGGTGACGTGGTCCACTGCCCCATCGTCAGGTCTTCCGTGCCTAAAATCAGGAACGGAGCATCGTCAACGAACAGGGCATAGCGTCCATCCTTTTGCACAATGCGGGGCATTGGACGCTCTTGGGCCTGTATCTGAACCTGAAGTGCGGCTGCAACCAATGTGGCCGCAAGAGCGGCCAGAATAGTGGATAAATTTTTCATCTTTCTCACTCCTGTGTTCTGTGGGGCCAAGACGCCCATTTTCTCAACGTGGTCTTTCCGGCTGCGGGATCGCCACTCAGACGTTGCCAGCGACACACTCAGCATCCACCGAATGAGTCTTGTCCGGCAGGAACACCGTCCCGCCGGACAAGACTTGTTTCATGGCTGTTTCGCACTATTGCGCTCAATGGATGGGCCCAAAGTGCACATCTTCCGGAGCCGACGGCTCGTCGAGGAACTGCAGCGTTGTCACAGGGCCAAGATTCGCGGGCGGAGTCCACGATGCAAGCGCCCAGACGACCTGCTTCGATGGCGTCAGTTCCAGCGCCTGCAAGGTGCCAACGCGTTCTTCCAGTGCTGTGCTCCACTCATTTACCCAGTTACTCACGACGGTATCGCCGTTCGCCAACCGCCAGGCTTGCTGCAAGTTAGAGAATTTGTAGTCGGGAACATCGGACGGAGCGAATGTCCACACCGCATCTCCGCGGTGAGTAATCTCCCGCACGCCAACTCGGTCGGTAATCAACAGATTTCCATTCGAAAGCGGTGTAACGCCCCAGGGAGCCGTGGCTGGGAACGACCATAGCTCGTTGCCGTCGAAGTCGTACTCCACTACCTTGTTCAATTGGGTGTTGGCGACGGCCATGGTTCCATTTTGAGTCAGCCGGACGTGACGGAACTGCCCGTGTACGCTGACCGGATGCCCAGTTGGAAGAACAAACTCGCGCTCCGTGACGCCAGTGACGATATTCACCGCGCGTACGATGGCAGGATCCCCATTCATAATGAAGAGCACGTGGTCATTTCCGATCGGTGCTGCCGTGTGAATCTCGTGGCCTGCCGGCGCGTCGTAGTTCCATACGACCTTCTTGTCAGGGGTAATCTCGCTCACGCCGAATTGATGCGCGAATAGAATATTGCCGTTCGAAAGCATGACGGCGTCGCTGATTTCGCCCTTTCCTGCTGGGTCGTCGTAGGTCCACACAATCTCGCCGTGACGTACGATGAACATGCGGCGGTCGTGCGATTCGCCTGTGCACATAAAGTCGTGCTGAGACAACCCCTTGCCAGGATCGTGAACCGGCGCACCGGACGGGGAGTTGTTAGGCGTTTGTGCAAGGACGCCGCAAGCCATGACGCATGACGCCAAAAGCAGCGCAGATCGATACATTTTCCATATCCTGTCTTGAATCTCGCCTCTAATTCGCGGACAGATACATCGATTAGGCTTCGTTGCCGTTCTTTGGATCTTTGGTGCGCGTCTACTGACGGCTAAGGTCGTTGTCCCTGTGCTCGATGACGCCGAGACTGGCAACCGGCTTACCGTTTTGTATATAGGCAGTTCCCGAAGGCGGATGTGGGGCCAATGCCTCATCTTGAAGATAATCGTCGACATTGCCGCGGATCATGATTCGGGGTTGAGATGAGGCCGCAAGGTGAAGGGTGCCTCACGATGGATAGTCAGCGCAAAGGCCAGGCTGCGCGGACTGCGTATGTCTGGCCTTTGCCGTAGAGGCGCACTCAGAAGCTGGCGCGTAAGTGGAGTTGGAAATAACGCGCAGACAATTGACCGGTTGCCTGTCCAAAGTTGCCTGACGTCAAGTTATTTGACACGCCAGTCAAATTGGCGCGATTGAACAGATTGATGAACTCACCTTTCACCTCGATTTTCATCGTTTCTGAGAAGAAAAATGGAGTCGAGAAGGACTTATCAACGGTGAAGTTCATGTTGTTATATCCGAGATTGTCGTAAGTGTTCCTGCCCAGGTTTCCTTCCTGCCCCAAAGCCGGCGCCGGAAATTTGGCGCCCGCCGTTGCTGGCGAGCCGAAAACTCCGTTCAGGAAGTCCGCCTTATGCTTGCCGCTCAGGTGCGAGCCGAATGAAGGCCTCATCGGCACATCGACGTTGCTTCCGTCTGCGTTGTAGTCACCTCCGGAGTCGCCGATAATTGTGCTGCCCGCCGGGCAACCGCCGTTGACCGGAGTCGCCGCGCCACTGCAGATCGGAGAGAACCCCGAGTTGTTCATGACGGTGAAGGGCAAGCCTGTCTGTATCACATAGACTCCGCTGAACTGCCAGCCACCGAGGATGCCTCTGAGAGCTGCGCTGTCGTAATGATTCGGAACCATCCAGGTGCCAATAGCCGAGAGTTGCTGGCGGATGTCATAGTCGGAACGGCCGCGTTGCAACATGTTGCCGAAGTTCGCGAAGATGGGGCCGTTTTGCTGGGTCGACACGATCGATCCAGCATCGATCGAAGAGGAAGTGCTGGTTGGTTCGTCCAGCGCCTTGCCATAGGTGTAGATGCCACGGAGTGCCAACCCGTGAGTGTAGTCGCGAGACAGCATCACAGAACCAAACTCGCCGAGAGAATTGCCATCGGAAGTGGCATAGGGAAGGCCGGCAAAGTTTGGATTCAGGCGCTCCAGAGTGCCGTTGTTGACAATAAGGTCGCCTGAGAAGCGGTTCAGGTCCTGGTTGTAGACCGGCAGGTGATGGGCATCCGATGCTGAATAGTTCACCTGAAGAACCAGGTTATTCATCAATTGCTGCTCCACACTCAGGGTCCAGTCGTAGACCTGCCCCATTTTGTAGTTGGGGTCATAACCTCCAATACCTGCTCTCTGCAGAACGCCACCGACGAGGACTCCGCCATTCGAGTTCACTGAGACGTTGTTCGTGCTCACGACGGGGCAGGTCTCATTGAAGCCCTGTGGGGGGCTGCAAAGTTGGAACACAGGGGTACCGCCCGACTGCACATTGACATTAGGAGTGAAGGTGTTGGGCGGGTTATCAGCCAGGATGTCGGTCATATGGAGGTAGGGTGGTTGATCCGCGAACATGCCAATTCCACCGCGAACGGCCGTTTTGCCCTTTCCGAAGATATCCCAGGAGAATCCAAGGCGTGGCGTAAAAGCCCAGAGATTGTGGCTCAGGATGTGGTCGTTTGGTGTGAGTCCGACACTGCCCGCTGCAATTTTGGCGTTCATGGTTGAGCCCGTGCCTAGCGTGAAGTTAGTAAGTGTCGGACTAAGAATGGAAAACATGTTGAACATTTCGTCGTAGCGCAGACCGGCATTGATCGTCACCCTCTGCGAGATCTTCCAATCGTCCTGGACGAAGTATCCCATGTACTGTTCGCGATACCGGCGAGTATAGGGCGCCTGCTGGTGGGTCAGGATGCTGACTGGGGTACCGTTCTCGTCATGGGCTTTATCCTGCACTAGGTCAAGCAGGCTGTAAAAGTTGAAGGTCGGGCGATCGACTGCGCCCTCCTGATCATCGACCTCGCGAATATTGAAAAAGTCCGCGCCGAACTTCAGCGTGTGCTTGCTGATGCTAGCTGTCATTACATCGTGCCAGCCGATCGTGGTTTGGACGAAATTCCCTGGGCCCCATCCTCCGAACCCTGCCAGGCCGCCGTTTACATTGACATACGGTATGGCGAGCGCTGGGGCGCCCTCGTTCGCGCCCACAATGCGGGCTTCATCGGCGCCTGCCTGATTCAGGAGGCGAGGAGAGAAGGTGTGTGTCCAGTTCGTATTGGCGAAAGTGGAAAGATCCAGCCCCGGTGTACCCATCGCTGGCCGGTTGGCGCCGGCTCCAGTGTTCAGGTTCAGCCGCTGAGCATCCCCATAGATGCGATCGTTTTTGCCAAGATAGGCGTCAACACGGCCGCTGTATTGGTATCCGTTCCTTGGCGTGGTGATACTGTAATTTGAGGTCCCAACGACATTCAGCGTGGGGCTGATGCCCGCAGGCGGAGCGAAGAAGCCTGGAGTGGCAACTTCATACTGGGCAACCGTCTCGAGGTTTGTTGTTGGGGCAACGATGGGCGGAGCCAACGTCAAGACCTGGGTGCCCACGCCACTCGGGAAAGCCGACTTTGCATAAGCCAGGAAATCCGGAGTCTCAAAAGTGGACGAACCGCTGCTGACGGTACTGGAGCGCAGTCCATCGGCAGCGGCAAAGAAGAACAACTTATTCTTGACGATCGGTCCCCCAAATGTTCCGCCGAATTCGTTTCGCTGAGCGGAAGGGAGCGAGGATTGAAACTCGGTGCGAGCAGTGAGCGTATTGTTCGTGAAGTAGTAGTTAAACGTGCCGTGGAAGTCATTCGATCCGGACAGGGTGTAGATGTCAACAATCGCGCCGGCATCTCTGCCCTTTTGGGCGTCGAAGTCATTGGTCTTGATATCCATCGACTGAATCGTGTCAGGAATCGGGGAGATCGTGGCGCCACCGCCTCGGGACGGCTCATTCACGTATGCGTCATCGACCATGTATCCGTTCTGTTCCTGGCGCAGACCAGCGGCATTGAGGTTGATGGTAAACGCGTTGGAATAGTTGTCGATGGACGTAGAGGTAACCGCCGCTCCCGTCATACCCGGCGTTAAGGCGGCAAGGGAGTAGGCGTTCTGGCCCATAAGGGGCGCTTGCTGAACCGTTAGCTCTGAAATGACGGCTCCCGTTGTCGGAGTTACCAAGTCGACGGCTGACTCTGAAGCGGAAACCTCGATATTGACCGACACAGATCCAACCTGAAGCACCGGAGAAAGTGTACGGATTTCTCCAGGTTGAAGGATTAGGCCTTTCAGCTCCCAGGATTTGAAGCCAGTCAATTGAACTTCCACGTCATACGTGGACGCGCCTATGCTGTCGAAGCGGAAGTATCCCGACTGGTTGGTCGTGGTTTCTTTCGTTACTCCGATCTGCACATCCTTGAGGCTGACCTTGGCTTCGGGAACCACTGCTCCGGATGTCTCCGTGACCGTTCCCTCGATACCGCTTGAGAATTGAGCGAATGCCGTTGACCCTCCTAGGCCCACTAGAAGGACCGTCAGGATCGACATTCTTGTCGCAAATCTGATGCTGGTCATTTGGTCTCCTTGTACAACTTGGAACTCAGGTATGCTCCAGTGAATTCGAGAACACCCTTAAGTGCTTGCGCCCTTGCATTTGGGGGCGACCTTGTGACGACCGATCGATGTCAGGTCTTTGTCCATGGTTTCTGTTTGATCCCTGGCATCCAAAGTGGGCCCTGGTTGCAATTGCTCATGATGATGGCGCGGGCCAAAATTTGCAGCTCCTGAACGTGCCAGATGCACAGTCAGCCCTCGCCGTGAACTGAGATCGCCTGGGAAACCCGGGTCGGAGTATGGCAATCTCATTTATGTGTCTTCACAACCCCGTAAGTGACTCAAGAACTCCGAGTTCTCACCCGAAAGGGATACGGCCGATGCTTCGTTACCGCGTTTGCCCACCGTATCGTTGAAAACGGCACCCCGCCAATAGCGTTCAGCTGGAAGACCTCGCCGGGAATCAAATTGATGGAACGCGAAACATTCCGGGCTGCGGCACCGATCTACAACTATCGGTTGACATTGGTATGCAACCATCGGCCGACGTGGAAGGCTTTTCAAGTAGATAACGGTGTATTACAGTGTGGTGCCGAAAGGCCAATGCCTTGCCGGGCTAACGAACCCCTTCAGGTTCTATAAGATGGGGCAGAAAAGGAATGGCATGGGAAAAGCCGGGTTAAGGCTCCGGTTAACGTTTTGGTCGGGCCGTAGCATTGACCTAGTTGATTTGCAAAGGGAGTAGTAAAGTAGTCAGTTGGCGGCTTCTAAGCGATCGCAGTGCTCTCAAACGGAAGGCTGTGAATGCCATGGATCTCACGACCCCTCAGGTTTGGCGCGAGAAAGTTGTTGGCGATGACCGCTCATATGATGAATCTGAACGAGCGTCGGTTCTGCGCGAACTGGATGCGATCCTGAACAGTCCCGTTTTTCAATCAAGCAAGCGCTGCCAACAGTTTCTGTCCTACGTGGTCCATCACCGCCTGGAGGGGAACCACGAGCGACTCAAAGAACGCACAATAGGCGTGGACCTTTTTCAGCGTCCTGCGGGGTACGCAACCGGAGACGATCCGGTCGTTCGAGTGCAGGCGGGAGAAGTGCGGAGAAGGCTGGATCAGTATTACCAGGCGACTCCCAACAGTTCGCCAGTCCGCATCGAGCTTCATGTTGGGACCTACACTCCAGATTTCAGGTGGACCCATGCTGCACTGGACCAGGGGGGGGCGTCAGCGCTTGAGGCTGTTCCCACCGTTCAAGAGGCACTCAAGCGACCGGGGCAACGCCAGGATGCAACTGAGGCGGCAGCTCCTGCGCTGACAGAAGCGAAGCGTTCCTTCCGGAAGCACAACAGGCTTCTGTGGGCTTGGTCGGCAGCCGGCCTCGTCATGCTTGCTGGTTTGGCGATGGTCGGATCAACCATTTATCGCGGCAGAGCGCACCAATCGGTGTTGCAGAGGTTTTGGTCTCCCGCGCTATCCTCGACAGAGCCGATTCTGATCTGCCTGGCCAAGCCATCGGTCTACCTGCCTTCAGTCCAGCTCTACCAGCGTCATTCCAAGACTCCGGAGAAGTTCCTGAACCAGTTTGAAAGGCTCAGTCAGAGGCCTGATCTGCAGCCAGACGATAAGCTCGTTTGGAGCGATATGGTCGAGTACCCCGACTATGGGCTCGCAGCCGGGGATGTCTATACGGCGATCCGGTTATCCTCTCTGTTTGGCCAGATCGGAAAGAAGAATCAGGTCAGAGTCGGGGGCAACTACTCGTTCGAAGACCTGCGCAACTCTCCCGCCGTCATTATTGGAGCTTTCAACAATCGATGGACGATGCAAATGACGTCCAATCTTCATTTCGCATTTGTTAATGAGGGCGACCAATCGATCATCCAGGAGGAAGGCCCATCGGGACGGCGATGGTACTCGAAGTTTGACTCTATTAACAGCAGATCCACCCAGGACTACGCTCTTGTTACCAGACTTCTGGACTCGAGGACCGGTCAATTCGTTGTACTCGTGGCCGGTATCCAGTCTTACGGCACGCAGGCTGCTGGTGAGTTCGTTTCAAGTCCCGAGTACCTTCAGGCGACCCTTCAGAAGGCCCCGCCGGACTGGGAAAGGAAGAACATGCAGATTCTTCTGCGGACCCCAGTCATTGACGGATTACCCGGCCCTGCTGAGGTTGTCGCTATCTACGTCTGGTAACCAGCAACTGCCTCCGGCAGGATGGGCTTCCGGATCCCGATAATCTGCTCTTCCGTTTTACCGGCTCTTCTTCTTTGAAGGTTTTCTCTTTCAAATCACGAGAGAACCCTTCTTAACTCACCGAGCTTTCCGGGAGCATATATGGACCCGCCTCGTATGCAAGAGCTTTCTTCGATGGGCAACGGGAAAGAGACGCGTACATATATCCGGCCTGTTGATGAGTAGAGGGGAACTCCACTCTGGCCATAATGGAATCTG